>JAABUK010001765.1_pt1 | contig 40519 bp, 37 predicted proteins | sample 5559141 | NCBI WGS metagenome assembly JAABUK01 (sample SAMN10711869, study PRJNA513367) | rock metagenome | isolation source: Antarctica rocks | place: Antarctica: Victoria Land, Pudding Butte nord | collected 2016-01-03 | reverse complement strand
GAGTAATGAGCTTTTTTGCATAATGATCATCGAATTTCCTTATTGATTTGAGCTTGATTAAAGATAAAGATTTGATTTGCAAATGATCACAAACATTCTGCGCGATTAATTCATCAATGAACGAATAGTCAGCTGCTTCAGTGTCAATCAATGACTTTAATGAGTAACTAATTTCATTGCTAGATAGTACACATTCAGTAGTCAAAGATTTCGAAGCAAAGAGATTATTTGAGCTGCTCATTGTTGAAGAAATTAACACATCTTTCATCACGTCTTTAATGAAAGTCACTAGTTTTTTGTCTCATTCTTCGATTTCTCTGTAAATAATTTCTTCTTTGCTTTCGACATGATGATCTCATTGAAACAAGAAATGAATGCATGAGATGTTGAAGTACTAGTCTTCAGCTGAGAGCAGTTCTTTGAAAGATGACTCGATACTTTGCAGTTGAAGCAGATGATTGACATTCTTGATTGTTCAGAGTCGAGAGTGAAAAAAGTAGCGAGTCAAACATAGCTAGTAGTCAAGACTGAAGCTGATGTCGATGAAGAAACAAAACGTTTTTTCGAAGCTGCTATCAATTTGACTGTTTATTGCTCGTCATGTAGCTGATAATTGACTCATTGTTTGTTATTCACATCTTGAAGAAAGATCTTAAGCTTATCAAGTGAGTTAAACTTTATGAGACAAACTGACAACGCATTCTGAAGATGATTGTTGATTTTATTCTGAATGTCGTTCATCAGAGTGATATTGTCGTAGTTCAGAAAGCTGAATATTCTAGTGAATTCTGAATAGAAAGAGTTGAAGAGCTTATTGAGCTGCTTCAGAACGACGTATTTGCAACGACACTTTTGAATCAAATTCTGATCTTCGTAAATTTCTTTCAGATGTTTCAGTAGCTCTGATAGTGATTGATAGAGTGAGAAAGCATCAACACAACGCTTTGCATAAATTTGCTGATCAGCATCATCTTCTAGTCTGAAAATCACATAAACAATATGAATCTTTTCAGTAGAGTAATGATTCGCGTTGACATTGAGCTTGTCAGCTATCTTGATGTTTCATGTCTCTCAGATAGAGTCACTCGTTTCGATGAAGATGAGTGAATTTGAAAGCTTGACGAACTTGTGATGATCATTTTCGTTTTCGTTATCAGATAAAGTAGAAGATTCTCGTTGAAAGTGAACTTCTTTCTGATTGACTTATTGCTCAGCTGACTGAGTATTTTGACGAGGCATAGATCGATCAGCTTGACGTTGTTTTGCTCTGAAGTTCAATCACTCATCTTGTAACTGATTGATCTTTTTCTCTAGTTCATCATTCTTATCAAAAGTGACTTCTAGTTGTTTCGCTCTCTTTTTGTGATCGTCTTGTACAAGAAGTAACTGTTCATTGAGTTGTAAAGTCAAGTCTTGCTGACTTCGAAGCTCATTCAGCATATTGATGACTTCGCTGAGTTGATTGCTGACTCAATGAAACAGTTATTCTTCAATGTTTATGTTTCATGTGATGACAGCTTTCTCAGCTTTGACTGAAGCATTGATGAGTAGAAGTGAAACTCTTCTATTGACAGTGCTTTTAAGCAGACGAGTTGTTCAAGACTCAACTGACTTGACGTTGCATGTCATGATGAGAGAAGATAGAAGTTGTTGAGATCAGAATAAATGAAAGATTGATGTTTTGAATTGATGTTTTTTGATGAGTGAAAATTCAAAGAATTTCTTGTGAATTTCAGGTAATAATTGAGTGCTTTATTCGAAGAATTTCTTGCAAATAGAATGATGAAAATGAGTGTAGAATCGAAGAATCTCTTGCGATCTAAAATGATGATGATGCAAATTTGAAGAATTTCTTGCAAATTTTTCTTACTGAATAGATTGTTTCATATCATTTATTCATCGATAGCAGAGTAGTTGATGAGCATTTATTTAATGTTAGAGACCTGTCTAAAGCGTGTCAGATAGAAGTGTCATTTAACTAGAAGATAAATGCTAAGAAAGAAAGATAGCTACAGAAAAGAAGCTGACTACATATGTGTATTTCTCAGCCGACGCTAGACTCAATAAAGACTAGTCAAGATGACGAAGTGAGAATAAATCTGACAAGGCTAGAAGATTGAGTCTGACAAGGCTAGAATCATGACATAATCAATGTTAAAGATGTTCAAAATTTTCTAAATTTCGCGAACTTTTATAAAAGATTCATTTATAACTATAGTAGAATAGCTATCTCGCTCACTCATCTCATCAGAAAAGATGTATTCTTTGTCTGATCTCAGAAATGTCAGATTGCATTCAACATTCTTAAGAAAATCTTCACTTTCAAGATTATTCTTTATCACTATAATTCAAATCACAAGATTGTGATAGAAATCAATGCTTTAAACTATGTGTTTAAAAACATTCTTTCTCAGTACAATGAGAATGAAATTCTTCATTCAGTCACTTACTTTTCAAAAAAGCATAATTCAGTCAAGTGTAATTACAAGATTTACGATAAAGAATTCATGATCATTGTTTGCACTTTCAAGAAATGATGATCAAAGCTTGAAAACTTTATTTATTTTGTTGAGATGATTATGAATCACAAAAATCTTAAGTATTTCATGTCAATTACGCAGTTGAGTTATCATCAAGCTCGTTGAAACAAGTTTCTGTTTAAATTCAACTATCACATCGCTTATCATTTTGACAAGATTGATGATAAGTTGAATGCTTTAACATGTTGCTCAGAAAATTTCTTTAAAAAGAAGAATATCTTTGATTCTTGATATTAATATCAACATTAAACAATTCTGAAAACTTATGTTTGAAATCTCAATATTATTAAAAATCTTACTTTCAATGTTTTTAACATTAAAGTCATGAAGCTTCAATCACAAATTATGATTCTAAATTCAGTTCAGTTACATTTGTTTTCAGTTATTTCAACACTTTTGCAAATTTTAACTTTTATGAATCTAGAAATTGAAGAATTCGATGTTGAAAACATTAAGTTTCAGCTAAATCAAGACATTCTGAATCTTGATGAAGATTTTGCTGATATTCTCACTCAGACATTATAAAAGTAAGTTGAAATCAATGACAAATTTGCAGCTTAGATAATTGAAACACTTCACAATGAAGCATGACATCACAACAAGATTTCTCTAATTAAGTGTGAAAAATATGAGAATCATCTGTACTTTCAAGAAAGAAAGTATATGCTCAACTCAAATAAACTACGTCTTTGTATCATTCAGCTCACTCATGATAATATCATAAATGATCACTCAGAAAGAGCAAAAAGCTATGAACTGATCAGTTGAGTTTATTGATGATCAAACATTTATAAGTATGTTCAACACTTCGTATAAAACTGTCACATATGCACATATTTTAAGCTTTTTAAACAATAAATTCAAGAATGATTATGTTTTCTTTCAGTTCTTGAATGTCATTAATGTGATGTTTTCATGAATTATGTAGATTTTTTATCGCTCAATATTTTCATGTACTCTGTCTCAATAATCGATGTGACAACGAACTTTTGCTTTCAACTCATTCAGAAGACTGATTCTTCATCAAGCATGTAAATGTAAATGAGAATCAACTTGCAATCTAGTCTGTTTGAGACGTAGTTTGAGTCAGAGTATTCTACTAACTTCATGCTTTCACTGACTTCGTACGTGATGTCTAGATCAATGATGAAACGAACGTATTGCATCAACTTCTTCAAAGCGTGTTCATGATGTTTTGCAAAATCATTGAAATATTGACTTAGTTGATTGAGAGCAAAAGTGATGTCAAAACGAGTGTGAATTGCAGCATACATGAAACTTTCAATGACTTGTTGATACTCATGCTAATTAATTCTCACATCTTTGAGTTCAGCTGAGCGAAGAGCATCATATTCATTCATTGAAAGATCTGTTGTCTTGTGCTTGTCTTGTCTCATGTTGAGTCTTTCAAGAACATCATGAAGATAGTGAGTTTGATTCATTCATAAGATTTGTATCTTTCTGTTGCAAGTGATTTGAATGTCAAGAATCTTCTTCATTTTTCTTAGATTCTTGACTTTGAAAACACATTGAAACTCATGCTTAAATCATTTAATGTTGTTCAATGATTTGAAGATGATGACTATGTCATCAATGTATAGTAGCAACATGATTTCTTTTGACTCATGAATCAAAAGACATGAGTCTGCAGCGCATTGAGCGAAGTCAAGTTCAGATAATGTTGTTACACAATGATCATGTCAGTCTTGTGCAGCTTGCTTGAGATTGTAAAAACTTCAAAGAACTTTCAAAGCACAGTTGAGTCTGACTTTCACTTCTGACAAAGAGAACATGTAAATGATTTTCTTGAGAAATGATTCAGTAAACGCATTGTTTACATTGACTTGATGAAGTTCAAGATTCTTCATTGTTGCAATGACTAGAAAGACTTGCAGAGTGTCAAACTTGATGATTGACGCGAAAGTATTCTCATAGTCAACTTCATGAATTTAAGAGAAATCTCTGACTATCAGTCTTGTCTTCAGTTTGTCAAGAAAATCGTCGATGTGCATCTTTAACTTAAAGACTCATTTGCTTGTCACGATGTTGATCTTTTTGAGTGACACTTCTTCTTGTCAGATTTCATTGATGACTAGCATCACAAGTTCTGCATTGATCACTTCTTTTCAAAGTTTTTTTCAAATTGAGTTCTGCATTGCGTCTTTGTAAATGTTTAATGTGAAGATTTTTATTGCTTTAGAAGAGTCAGATTCATCGACGTTGAATAATGCTTATGACATGCTTGCATCAGAATTGCTCTCATCGTTGTCAACTTTCTCTGTGACGAATCAAATCATCATAACTCATGAGATCTTGAATGCGCGTTCTTTCAGTTGTTGATCTTCGCTGTTTCTTTTTCTCTTTGAGATGACTATATGCAGAAATGTTTGAGCTGCTGACTTAAACATGCTTGATGCAAAGACTTTTTGAGTGATTTGAACATTCACGTAAGCTTCACGCTCATCTGATGTATGTGATGTGATCTTAGAATTAAGTGCATTCAAGTTGATCGCGATAGTCTTCAATGCATCAGTTGATTCAGATGAAACATCAATCATAAAAGCATCAGATTTTGAAACGTTAGTTGAAACATTATTCTTTGATGATCTTCTCACAGATCTTTGCTCTGAAAGAACGTTGAATGTTTGCTTGCAAAGTTGCAAGTTCATGTCTTTATTCTTTTCATCTTCAGTGAACTTGACAACGTGATTCTTGATGACTTGATTGAGATCTGAGACTCAGAGATGATATTGCTTGTTGATATTTTTCACATATTTCATGAAGACGTTGAATCTGTCTCTGTTCATGAATTTGTCTTGTCTGTTTTCAATTGACAACGACTTGAGATTAATGTATGAGTAACATTTGCATTCTCATACTCATACATGATCAATTGAGAACTTGATCTCAATGAATGTCTTCTTCAAAGTTGTGAAGACTTCGTTAATCAAGAGTCTCATGATGATTTAATTTTGCAAATAGACATTTATCTTTGCAACTTCTGTTCAGAACTTAATGAGAAGTTCAGCATTCTTGATCATGACTTGCATCAAGTTTTCTGTGATGCATATGATTCTTTCAACTACTTCATTTTGAATCAACATGTGTGAAACAATGTATTGAAAAACAATGTCAACTGATGAACATCAGTCATTCAAAATGACTTTCAGTTTCATGATGTTATCACTGCATACTGAGAGAAGTTTGACATTGTTGTGAAGCTTTACGCTGAGTTTTCATTTTTGCAGAGCATCTGATGCATCGAATCATTGCTTCAAAGAAATGCATCAAGTCTTTCTGAAGTGATTATCAACTATCTCTAGAAAGTACGACTCGCTATTGAGAAACGATGATAATGATTCACAGATGTTTATGAAAATGAGAGTCAAGATACTTGTCTTTCGATCATTGACATTGTGTTCTCGTTTGTTAATGAACTTGATGAATGCACATATCTCACATACATTCTTGTGACTGTCGTTAATGAAAATAGGTTTTTTCAGAGTGATGATCTTATGAAGTTGACAAAGCTTTGCTGATTCAAGATGAGCAAAACAATGATGTCACAGCTTGTACAACTTGAAGCTTTTGTCATTTGCAAAACTAAGTTGATCATGATCAACTTTGATCTCGTTCTCATGATGAATCACATCAATGTGAGATGCAAAGTGATCTAGATTCATTGAATCATCGAGATTCATTGAACTGTGCATCGCTGAAAATGCTGATGAGACGTCATGCTGCATAGCTGATAGTAATGCAAATTCATCAAGATCATTTGCAATTCTCTTTACTATGTAAACATCTTCGCATTCTAGAGTTTCAATCATTTGCTTTCTTCACTTGTCATGCATGTACAGATCTTTATCATCAAAACTTTCTTGCAGATTTTTCTCACACATTCTTCTTTCAGAAAGAAGATTCATTTCAAGCTTAGAAACATGAAGAACAGAAGACAGTTTGACTGAGTTTTCATGATGATCTTGCATGATTGCTGTGTCACAATGATTGACATACAATTTTTCTTCTTCAACTTTGATGATGCATCTTTTAATGCAAACTAGAAAATCACTAAAAAGTCGAAGTTGATCAATCATGTGTGAGAAGACATCAGAATCTGCAACTCAGTTGAATTCAGAGATCTTACTGACAATGTTCTTTAACAAAGCTGCAATATTCTCGCTCTTTTCATTCTCATCTTTCTCATTGTTATCAGAGATTTCAGAGTCATCACTTTTCACGTTGTAGACTCTGTGTTTCTTGTGCTTACTCTTCAAAAGCTCAATGAGAGTTTGAAAATCATCAACACTTTTATGCTTTGTTTTGTCTTTGTTTTTGCGTTTCTTCACAAGCTTTTGAACTGCAAACAGATGAGAGCAATCAACTAAACAATGTTCATCTTCACAGAGAAAACATTTTAGAAATCATTGCAACTGATGATGATGCAGTTGATCGCTGTTGAAGCTTGAAAGACTTTTGCGACGATGACTGATTTTGCGTTTGTTCTGCTCATGATCAGTGCGCTCACGTTCATTTCTTCGCTTGACTTATAGCGCAGTCTCTGTTGTTTTCAATTGTGCTTTCTTCTCTTGTAACTTTTGAAGTCTCTTCTTGATGTTTGACTTATTCTGCGCATCAATGACATCTTGAATGACTGTGTATTCATCTGACAATGATTGAAGTAAGACTTGAAAGTGACATTCTGACTTGAATAAATTGCTCATATCTTTCTGTATTGTGACAATCTTTCAAGTCAACTTGACGAGATGTGTTCATGTCTTTTTAATGAAGATATTCATCAACATTCTGTAGTTAATGAAGTTTGTCAGATATTGTCTTTCAATGATTTGTAACTTCTCTTTGTATTTATAGCTCAGAGCATTTCAAACCTCTTTTGCTGACATTTTGTCTGCAGTGTGTTCTTAATCATCAATGATGATGCAGATGATCAGTCAGTAATGAGCTTTCACGTCGATCTTTTGACTTTCAAAGTTGAGAGATTGAATTTCGCTGATGATGCTGATGATGCTATTGAGTGTGTTCAAGTCAAACTTGTCTTTAATAATGAATCACAAGTCTTTCTCAATGAGTCATCTCTTCATGAGAGAAAATCATTGATCACAGTTTTTGCAAATGAGAATGAGAACAGATTGTTGTTTGACGAAGAAGTCATTGAAGTTCATGACGTGCAATGTAGACTCAGCTTGTTGTTAGAATTGAAGAAAAAAAATAAAGATATTAGATAAATTGATGAGTGAAGTGAAAAGAATTTAATCTCATCAGTGATGATGAAAGTTTATGCGTTCTTCAACGTGATTGAGTGTGTCTATTTGTTTGCTCTCTTGAGAACTTGTAGTAAACTGTCAACTTGATGTGAGTGTTTATTTATCTTCTTATGAGATGCGTAGTAAGCTGTTGAATTTCACTGAACTTCTCTAAGTCAATGTACTTATTTGTCTTCTTGTGAGACACGTAGTAAGTGATCGCTGATTGCTCGTTTGAATAAATCTTGTATCGAGTTGTCGAGCATCAAATGCTTAGAGTGTTTTGATCTAATTACGTTGAAAGCTTCTTGCTAATTGAGCTCATAATCTATTGAAAGAATAGAGTGAACAGTATCACATATGATGAAATCTATCTAGATTGTGAAGAGAAGTCACAGACTGCTCTATCTATATACTGTCACGCATGACAAAGTTGCAACACGCAACTTTACTTCTGATGCTAGTCTAAAGAGAGCTGCTAGAAACAAGTCTGACTGAATTCAGACTGAATTCAGAGTTATCACAATAAGCTGCTAGAAACAAGTCTGTCATTGCACTTCTCAACAAGAAGAATTAATCTCGATCATTTTTAAGCATGTCTTGTGCATCAATTTAGATTCTCTATCGTTAAATATATAAATCATGCAAATAAATTGTTTCAATGCTCAGTTAAAACTGTCTTATCGATGAAAATTAACAGTGATATCATGATAACATCATCAGAAAGTTTCTTCTGCGTTTCTCATCATCAATCAGCAGTATGCATCTCGTCATAAATTCAAAAGTTGTCAACATTATAATGTTGAACAAATGTGTAAATCAGCTCATTTTGAAATGATGAGTGACTCAACAAGAATTAAAGTGTCTCAATGATGTCATAATATGAAATGCAGTGTTACTCTTCTTGAACTTCTTCGTAACTGAATTCAATTATAAATGTTCAAGAATGTCACTTATCGTTTTTAACATCATATGAAATCTGATGTAAAAGTATCAATCACTTATTCACGTCATGAAAACTGACATATTGATGTAAAACTTGCAAGCATGAGTCTTGAAAGAATTAATTAACACTGTTTTTGATAATTTTCGTTTAATGAAGTTAGTAAGTGAATACATAATCTGCTTTGCATTGAAATGAATAGTATTGATTGTTGTTTGTATTCTTGATTATTTGAGAATTCAAGCTCAACGACTCTGATACTTTCTTTGACATCTCAACTGTCATTTCGACATCACGATCAGTTATCTTAACGAAGATTTCAATTTGCAATGCTGATGATGTGAAAAGAAGTTCAGTCTGAAGTTGTATCATTTCGATTCTTGATGATATATGTTTTATATTCTGATTCAAATCAGCGTTATTCATCTCAATGTTCATGTGCTCTTCTGCAAAATCATTTATTAACATATATTCTTGTTTTCAATGTTCATCTGAACGTTCTCATCATAAGAATCATTTAAGTTTGAATCTCATTCTGCAATCTCATGATCGCGTCAGATGAACTGCATCAAATTGCATGATGATAATTCTGATGATGATGATAACTTTTGTCAGAGAATCTTTCGCGATCGATCATGCAAGCGAACATGACAGTGATGAAGATGATGTTCAAGCTCGCTGATGTTATTTATCTTTATTTCACATGAAGAGCATACGCGTTGCATTATCTGTAAGTCTTCGATTAGTGTTTTTATATAACTTGTACAAAGCAATGATGAATTGTAATGATTCTTTATGCTCAACTGTTTATCTGTGCATGAAATGTCAGTAACGAGATGAATCAAAAAATGTCAATCACAAAGTTGATGAATCACGTTTGTTCAGAAGTTATTGACTTCAATTTGAACTCAATAGTTAAGATATGTAAACTATATTTAACTAAATTGTAAAGAGAATGAAATCAATCACTTGAATAAATATCATCGCTATTTTCATGATCTAACTATTGTCGCTCAAGATGTGATCATCTAAATCTCTTATAAGATGAGAGTAATGATTGTTAAAGTGCTATATATTTCAAGTCGAAGCAATCTTCAGAGTTTACAAACTTTATCTTGTCATCATCATTTATCTCGTTCTTGTCATGACTTGATGAGCAACTCGAAAGATATATGACTATGCATCTATCTTCTTCATCTTCATTTGAAACTCTTTAATAGCATGTCAATTGCACTTAAACTCATCGTTGCTTCTTCTGAACTTATCATAAATGCAAGACTGCTTAGATTTTATAGTCATTGCTATCTGATGTACAATGAAGACTGAGAGAATTTAAGTATTAAAGATCAAAAACTTAAACTTAGATGAAGAGATTAACTGATCGACAAACGTAGAGATGAGCTCATCAGTCAAATAAGTGACAGTAACGAGTGAAGATGATTGTTGATGATGAGATGACATTGAAGATGATGTAGTTTTGTTTCAAAGAGCTTTTCATCTGATGATTCTTCATGTGACGTCGACTGCTTGTTTGAATAATGACAAGAATTTTGATGCATCTAATGATACATCTTAATTGAACTCATTTATTGCTACTGTCAATAGTTAAATCATGAGTTCAATTACAATGTGCATATTAATGAATTAAATGTTGCTGCATACATCAACTTTGATGAGAATGTACTTAATGATGTTGCACTATAAACAATATCTGCAATGAACTGACTGCTTGATGAAGACTTCAATTTCATCAATGAATCTTCATTTCTTGAGAATGAATGAAGTCATTCAATGACTAAACTGAATGAAGAATTGTTGCAGTCAATCTTTTTGTCATCTTTTGCAATTGCTGTTGTTCAATATCATATCATCTTCGATTTTATCACTTCATAAGAATGATTTATATTTTGATGATAACAGATGCAAGTGAAGTTTTTACACTGCTCATGATAACATCATCAACGAGTAAGAAGATCAAGTATGTATGACTCGTCTTTCTGCAAATGCTTCTTATGTTTGTTCTTTAAATGCTTTGCACAAGTGATGTCGTTGATCTGAATGAAAGCAATCAATTAGCTGATACACAAAAGAAGCAACTCAAAATGATAATTAAGATTTCATTTCTTGACACTTGTATCTTTCTGTTTTTTCTTGATACTTTGAGTTTGAAAGAAGTTTCATCATTTGTGATATAATTGTTGAGATCTTTGCAAATTCATGAACTGATCAATTTGATGATGAACTTTCTCTTGTTGCTATTCTGCAAATGAAACAGTATATTCTTCAGATCTCTTCAATTGTTGCGTTTCTTTAATGTCTTTATCATCTCAATTGATTGATTGAAGCAATGAACAATAGTTTGATTGCAAAGCAAAAAATGCATGTAGTTTTAGTTGATACATCAGTTGAAGATCAAACGAGATTGATCATTACATCAAAGCTCAAAGTCAAACTCGCTTGCATGATTGAATACTTTTGTATCTGAGTCGTGTGAAATCTTTCTATCATTAAGTATGATTGTTCAGTTCACAACGTAAGACAAATCATATACATCTGAATCATAGTCATAAAAGTTTACAGACTTCTCGATCATGTTCTTGTTTGTTTCTTCATCATATATTTCAGAATTAATTCTGTTCTTTTAACTGTTATCATTGACACTCAAGATCTGTTCAAATCAATGCTGTGTATCATGTTTGAATTGTAAGTTCAGATTAGTAAATAAAACAGTATCTTTAAGAAGATACTTGATGTCTTTCAAATTAAACTGTTTATTTCACAACTTTGTTTTATTTGTTTGCTTCAAAACATTTAATATTCTTTCTATGACTGCTTTTTTGACAGATTCAAAAGATGAATGAAGTTCAAAAGTAGTATTTTTTCATCTTTTAACATGTTGAGTAGTGAAAGCTTGTCTAGCACTAGTCGTGATGTTTCATATGCATTCAATCAACACTATCTTCATGATAGTATTATTCAATGTCTATTAAGTCACAATTAATGCAAAGAGTGATTGAGAAGAAAGTGAAATTATGCAATACATTTGAAAAATTGAAGTGTGTAAGATTCAATGAACTTGAATAATGATTCTTTGAATCTGCTTTAATTTGAAAATGTTGTTCTTTAATATCTTGACTTGAAGAAAATTTCTTGACTTTCTTTGCTGTTGAATCAACAATGACATCACATTTCAATGATTTTATGACAATCATCATCTCATCTTTTAATCATGTAAATTATGATTTGCATCATCAAATGCTTGAATGTAATCTTCATAACAAGATGTTAAAGCTGTGCTACTCATGAAAGACTTCAAACAGAGTGCTTATCTTTGCGACTGTATTCAAAAAGCAATTAATAGTAATGTGAAAGTTATGCAATCATTAAATGAGTAAATGCAACATGTCTTGATTGAACTACATGATTGATCTGCTCATTGACAATAAATGAATCACTGTGATTCGTGATGCTTTTATGAAAGCGCTTGCTATCACATTTTCATGAATCGCAACAGTGAAAGTGATAGACAGATTTGCTCAAAAGCATTATGACTTGCAGTGTGATATTGATTTTGTTAACAGACATCATGATGCTAAGAGATGATCAGTTATGCTTTCTAAGCAAAGAAAATCTCAATTCAATATAAATGATTGACTATCTTGACAGATTCTGATCAAATTACGAAAATATATATTGTATTTTCACTATGAATTGATTTATTCATCTCGAAGAACGTTCTCAATATAGTCACGAAAGTTGACAAATGATCATCGCAGAAAGACTCAACATGAAGAATATGCAGATTAATGAAGATGTGACTGAAATGTTTATGATGCAGCTTGTTTACTCATGTCTCAAAGTGAAACATGATAAGCGATAAAAATGCAAACAATATTCACTGTATCATTTCTTTTATATTGTTAACTTGAATATAGTGAAGAATACAGTGTAGATAAGCATGATTCAATAAAAGATGAATAACAACTTTGTTGTTTTATGAATGAAAGATAATCATCATATCAAAATTGAAATCAACACTTCTAACATTTTAATTATATTTAATAGAAGAATATAATTCATCAATGATATCTTGCTCACTTTATTCGAGTGTGTGCTTTTTAAAGAAACTCAACTTTCGAAACATCATAACAGTTAATTGCTTCAATCTTTTGAATCAGAATCATTCTCATCTTAGAGATTTTCTATCTTTCATCACAATCAGATAACAATTTCAATTCAAACTGCAATCATCAAGATCAATCATTCAACTTCAACTTACATCAGTCAAGAATTTTACATTCTGCAACTTTATCTCACTTTCTATCTCTCATCACAATCAGATAACAATCTCAATTTGAGCTGCAACTGTTAAGATCAATCATTCACTTTAGATTCACATCAGTATAGAATTTAACATTCTGCAATCTCATTTCATTTTATCATTGTACATTTTACAATCTCACTGCTTCTTATTGCTTCTTCATTTTTAACAGCTTAACATCATCTTACATTATTACTCTACGTTTTTCAACAAACATCTCATCATGATGTTTAAAAAGAAGTTCAAAGCAACATTGACAGATAAAGATGCAGCAACTGACATCATGTATTACACATTTCAAGCGATGAAGCTTGAGAATGACAATTTCACTATTCTCATTTTGAATGATGAAAAGATGATGTAAAAAGCAGATTTAGCTGAGCATCAGAATATCAGATCTGTCATTTTTCAAACTAAGATTATTTTTAAAATCAATGAAGTAATTGAATCAACAATTGATGCATTCAATTTTTTGAATGAAAGTCTTTACATTACTTGCAAGATTGTAATGAAAATCTTAATGAACTGAATATTCAGCATTCACTTCAACATTAAATTACATTAAGTCACATCATTGTTATTTAAAAGTTGTCTTTCTGTTCATGACATCTTACATAACTGAGTCTTTCGCTTACATTTAAATTCTAACATTCGCGAAGTTATCATTACAAACTATTCAAACATGTTTCTGTTACATACTTCTTATTTTAAATTCATGTTTTTCATACACAACATCAATGATTCAAAGATCAAGAATTTGCATCAAGATGAATGAATGATCTTTCTTGAATTTATCTTCAGATCAATCTCAACTCATACTTAGTTGATTCTGCTTGAAAATCATGAAGATTCATCAATTCTTCAGAATATAAAGAACATACTCAAAAAAGTCTTTGATTTGTCAGAAGATTATACAGTTAAGCTGAAAATCTTCATTTTGATGATTGAACAAGATACATTTTTGAATCAGTATCGAAAATTCAACAGTAGCATCAGAATAAAGTGAGACTTTTCAGCATTCAACATGTGATTCAGTCAATCTAAAAATCACAAGCATATCATTCAAGTAGAACAAGTGACTTCAAAGAAGAATCATTCAACTATTTATTTATCATATTGATGCACTTATTGCAATGACAAAAAGTGCTGATTTATCAAAGATTTCTTTAAACTACAGTCAATGAAGACACAGCAAACATTGATTGCAAAGACTCAGACATTGCTTTGCAAGTAGCATGCACTCATCACATTTGCAAGAACAGACAAAAAATATGTTGATTTATTGTGTCTTTTTGATTGCTTCAACTATCAATTTGACTTGAAGAATCACTTTGAAGTGCAGATCAATGATGACAAGTAAACTGTCATCATTCTTGTCAAATCATTTATTTTCTTCAACATGATAAATGTAAGCGTAACTCTTCATTGCTTTCTCATCAAGATAAATTGAAGCTCGATTGAGTTGAAATCAACGTTCAATCTTCACGAACATAAGTAACAGAATGATGATAAACAAGTACTTCAGTATTGTTTTTTCAACGCATCAAATGTGATCTCAGTTCATTCAATCATATCTGACAAGCTCAACAGAATCAAAATAGCAACAATCAGAATTCTTAATTCTGCTCATATTGATGAGAAATATTATGAATACAATGATCACTTTCATGATATTATACTGAGTCAGAATCTTCATATTAAATTTACATCAATTCTTTTTGAAGACTTAAATCTTTTAATTACTTTTGCTGAGTGAAATATTGAGCTGAATAAGTCTCAGATGTTGATCATGCAATATCTTCAAAATCTCTTTAACAATTTTGATTTTATCAAAAAACTCTTTGAAATTGAGAAAACATTAATGAATGTTGTTATCACAATGCTACTTTTAAAGCTGAGCAAGAAAGTGAAAGTGCTGAGTTCATTTAATAACACAGCTGATACATTCATTCTTAAACTGAATGAACAGCTTCAATGATTGAAAAACAAAGACATCATTCTGATGAATAAGAAGATCATTCATTTTCATTTACAGTTCACTGAACATCAGATAATTGCTTAAAACAGTCACGCATCTCATTCAATAAACAATGATTTCACTCAATGATGATAAAATGTTTCTTACAAGTTATCTGATGTCTTTTATGATCAGCTGACACATTGAATTATCGATCAAAGCAAGAAAGCTTTACATAACATTAAAGATTGTTAATACAAATTGCATCAGATCAGTCTTGACACTCTGCTTTTAAAAGTCATGAGTTTGAGTGATCATTCAATGAATAAGACGCAATCTCAAAGTCAACAGAGTGAATAGAGTGAAAAGCAGCATAAGACACAAGATTCTTCAATTGTACAAATCAATAATGAAGAAGTTGATGTGACTAATAAAGATTTCAAGAGTGATGATAATTCACTTGATGTGAATTATGAAGATCTTAATCTTCATGTCACTCATCAATCTTTGAAGTGAGATCACGAATTCAAACGTTGTATGCTTCAGAGAATTATTAATGTTAAGCTCAATAGAATGAACAATGAGACTGAGTGTGACACTGTTATTAAGACGTTCTGCTTGTACTTTCAAAGAATCAAGATGAAGAAAACTCTCGACATAAAAGATTAAGAATTCTTTCAGCGCATCAAAATTGAGCTAAGTGTGAATATTCTTGAGCATGACGTGAACATTGTTGTCTGCACGCTGATCAACTTCGACACTACTATGCTAAAAAAAATTCAAAGAAGATTATACTATCATTCAGAAAGTTGCAAAAGTCAAGAATGCAAAGATCTTTATTGCTATGATTCACAGCAACGATTCAATGCATATGTTCAATGATGATGAGCAACTTCAATCAATGAAAGAAGACATCAAGAACAATTGCTTCGCGCACTATATAAATAAAAGTTTATTCAAACATCTGATTATGCTTGAATACTTTCATATGCTTCTCACTGAACAGTATCGCGCAATTCTCATCATAAATGACATTGTATTCACTGTCTGATACAAAGTTCAGATGCAGTTCTCAGTTGATTCTTCACTTTGACTCAATATGACTATCACAATCATCATATTGAAGAGCTTTTGCAAAATAAAACAATCATTGACATTTCTTAACATCAATGAAATCGACATAAGAATTGATGCATCTCAGTTCAAGTAGAATGAGATTGAAGTCATTGTAGCAATCAAGCTAGTCAAGATCTACGCTGAAGTTGAAATATTTATCAAGAACATCGTCATTCTCACAGAATATACTGCATAAGTTCAGTTACTGAAGAGAAGTTTAGTCTCAGACTTAAAAGTTCAAAATGTTGAAGCATACATGATTGATTCTTTTCAAGACAAAGAATCTTCTATCATCATTTTATGTATGATGAAAATCAAGAAACTTGACTTCATGTTTCAATTTAATCATTTTCTGACTGTCTGTAATCATGCTTACAACTCATTTGTTATGTTATGTAACTATGATGAACTTCAACACAATTACGCTTGCAATTTACATATGATACAACATGTTCAAAATCTGTTCTTGATCAACGAAGTCTACGAAAAATACTTTAGTCAATAAAAATTCATTGATTTCATGAAAACAGAGCGTCAATTTCAAGAGCAAGAATAACAATGAAATGAGAATGAAGCTTGATATGTGAGCGAAGATCAAGCAACAAATCTCTCAGAAGAGCAAAAGCATCATCAGAACATGAGCGAAGATCAAGCAATAAACTTTTCAGAAGAGCAAAAGCATCATTAAAATACAAGTGAAGATCAAGCAATAAACTTTGCAGAAGAGCAAAAGCATCATTAAAATGCAAGCGAAGATCAAGCAATAAACACTGCAGAAAAGCAAGAGCATCATTGAAATGCAAGTGAAGATCAAGCAACAAATTAAACAGAAGAGCAAGAACATCATCAAGATGTAAGCAAAAATCAAGCAATAAATTCTGCAAAAGAGCAAGAACATCATCAAAATGCAAGCAAAGATCAAGCAACAAATCTCTCAGAAGAGCAAAAGCATCATCAGAATGCAAGCGAAGATTAAGCAACAAATTCTGCAAAAGAGCAAAAGCATCATTGAAATGCAAGTGAAGATCAAGCAATAAATCAGACAGAAGAGTAAGAGCATCATTGAGATGTAAGTGAAGCTTTTGCAGCAAATTTCGCAGAAGAGCAAGCATTGCAAGAGAATAAATCTGATCAAGAAGTAGTATTCATTGACTGATAAACATGTTTCACAGAAGATGACATTCTTTTTCAATGTTTAAATTCTTTGTCTGCTGCTAGTTCAAGTCTGTCAAAAAGATTGAGACACTGATCACTGTATAATATACACTGAAATACAGACATAACAACTTACAGATACAATACACTTTAATTAACAATAAACTAGCTTAGTCTTTAAGCTGTTATGCGCATCATGTGAGCGCAAATCTTTAACGTAAGCTAAAGTAAATTCATTATGTTTCAACTTTTACAGTATCACATTCACTGCATGTAATACAACTTAATCTTTCATTCATCTGCTCATTATACTCGATGTGAGTCTTTCAATTTGCTTTCATAATCACATAAAATCATGATTTAGCATCATATGTCTCTTTCAATAAGCATCATCATCAAGATCAAGATATGTTCATTGAACTCAATCTCAATTGATTGAATCTGCATATTTAACATCAGTTAAGTACACATTTAGTTTATCACGTCAACTCATCTCACATAGTTGAATAGTAACATCAATATTTCATCATCATCATTTATTTTATCAAACTGATTTTATTGACTCATCATAATGACTAGCTTACATCTTAAAAAGAATATCACTATCAGATATCAGAATTCTCAACTTGATGATGAGTGTTCAACTTTCAGAAACATGACAAAGATTCTTAGAATCTTAAACATCAATAAATATCAGCTGAAGAATTTAACAAATCAAGCTGAGTAATGAACTGAAAAGCACACATTTACACTCAAGCACATCAGATCTAACAAGAAGTCAGCTATCATTGATGAGCAATTAACATCATTTCTGTACAAGATCAACATGCTTATGTTCAATGACTTTGAAACAAATCAAATTTTCAACATTTTAGTCGTTGTAATTCAATGAATGCTCTACAACATAAGATGCTTTGAACAGAGATGCATTAAACAGATCGACATATCTTTCACTTACATACAAACTAGTTCTACATCATATTCAGATGATCAATCACTCATCATCACATACAAGATTGTAAAGATTCAATGAACATCATCTGCATCTGAGTTTTTGCAGTCACAAGAAGTCATGTCATTCATCAGAACATTTAAAAATGTTGAACTTCATGCAATGATGAATTCACACTTGAATCTGATCACTTTGAGAAAGATCTTGAAAATGAGCTTGACTTTGATCAAAGATGTACTTAATCATGATTTACATGATGACAAAGATCAATTTTATAATGTTTCATTTCAAATGTGAATTGAAATTCTCAAAGATGACATCAGCTATATTAAGATGAACATTATCATTTACATTACAGATGATGAAGTCTTGAAAATAAATTCAGACAGAACTTTTTGAACTGTCTTACGTGATGTTTCGAATCAATTTAATCATGCTGCTCACTTTAATGTGACTTGTGCTACATCATATTCTGATAGATCAGAAACACATGTATGTAAATAATAAACTAATGATCAGTGCAGAACTCACAGACAATGCTTCATCAATCTCAGCTTTTCGTCAAGAGCACACAAGATTCGTTAATGTTAATAAAAGCAAAAAGATTAACAAAGTGACAATTCAAAGAAATGAGATCAACACATTATCAATTGATCATGAAATGACAATTGATAATTCAATAAATCATGTATATCAATAAAGATTGATAAGAAGTTTAGATTTCATAGAGCAGAATTGAATAAACTCTACTTATATTCAGAAGCAGTCAGCAGTCGTTAACATGAAAGAAAATGATGCAAATGACACAGCTGTTCTGTTTACAACGAAGAATAACGTTGACTCAACTAACAATGCAGTGTCTACTCATGTTCAGAAGCAGTCAGCAGTCATTAACATGAAAGAGAGTAATGTGAATGATACAGCTGTTCTGTTTACAACGAAAAATAACGTTGACTTGACTGACAATGTGTTACAAGCGTATCAAGACTGAACAAGACTGAAGCTTTAATCAATTCGCAGTGAACGCTAACGAGTTTTCTGCGTAATGATTAAAGCTAATCAGCGAGCTAGTCAGGTTTGACTCAGATATGACTCAGATATGACTCAACTCTCTTTTCTTTCATCAACATCTTGTTCATCTACATCACATTCTTTCTGTGTCACAAACACATTTCTTTCGAGTTTAGCACAGTCTCTGAACATTACATAAATAGAAGCTTTTGTATCAATCTTCTTCTGTATTCTTAATATTCAGTTATAGCTATCTTTAAAGATTAAGCACTATCAACTCTGATCTTCATTAATTGTATCATCTAGGCATGATTCTGACATTATATTAAGAATTCATTAATCACACGATACTGATCTCATTACTCATTCAACATACTCGTCTAGACAGAATGAGTCTAAAGAAATTCATTTACCTAATGATCAATGACAATCAAAAGACAGAACAACACTAGAGAGTTGAATAGAATCAACAACGAGACTGTTTGAATTGCTAGACTACTTATTGCTCATTAAGTACGCAAAGTTCACTCGATTGCAAGAATCACGATAAAGAATCTTCGTGAATTGCTCAAGAATCAAATCGATTGATAGATTCAATGATAAAGAATCTTCGTTGTTTGCTAGAGAATTAATCAAATCAATCAACAAACAAATCTCATTTTCTTTGTTGAAGATTGAATCTCATCTCATACGTTTTTCTTCTTCAATCGTCGAGCATCATCATTCGTTCGATTCTCTTTCAAACAAATCTCATCATGTCTAGTCATTCGTCTACTGAAGAGCATTTCGAAGAATTTCGAAATCGTTTCTCTCAAACCTCTGATGCTGATTCATCGAAATCACGAACGAAATCATCAAGTGCTGCATTCTTCATTCAGAAAGATGATGAATCATTCGCTGAAACAATAATATCTCTCATGTTTTACGAAATCTAAAAGACTTAAAGTCTAGCTCTTGATGAAGAAACAAATCGACTCTACGAGTTAGATAAACAACAAGAAGACGAAATCAAAGAGTTGAAGACTAGACTTCAAGCTAAAGAAAACACTTCTTCTGATTTCATCTACTCTGAGCGTTTTAGGTTTCAAAAAATACCTGATTCTTTGCTGTTTACTGATGAAAAGAACTTTACTTGAAAAAACTGATACGGAAAAATTTAGAATAAACTAGAGATCAATGTCGATCTCTTTTCTAATGAACGAGTCAAATTGAGCTATATACATTCTAGATTATTTGATGACGCAGCTGAGATCACTCAGACTAGACGCGAACGTGACTGTGTCAATCTTTATAGAATCGTCAAAGATCTTTTGAAAGAGCTAGCTCAGTTGTTCAATGACTTGAATAAAGAAGTCAACTTTCGTAGAGAATACTACAACTTGATTCAAGAACTCAAGAAATTCAATGAATTCTATACTCAGTTTCAACGTCTATCTTTTTATTTAGACTATCACGAGAAGCAACTGATCGCTGATTTGAAAGATAAAATACATTCTCATCTTTGATTCATTTGAGTAGATCAACTAGTTCAATCTGATTCTCTAAAAGAAATTCGTTTCTACCTGATTCATTTGAATAATGATCAGCAAGTCATTCAAGAGATCAAGAATAAGATCAAACGCGTCAATGATTTTTCTAAAACTATCTTTCATAAAGTGACTGTTATCACTCAGTCAGTTGATCACTCGAAGTCTGATCAGCTAAAGTCGCACGACGCGATTTTAACTAACGTCAAAGAAGTAAACATTGTAGTTGAAAGCTGTTTTATATGTCATAAATCAGATCATAGCTTTAAAGAATGTTTTGATTGATCTACTAAAATTAATGCAGTGAACAAGAAATATGATTGCTTCAATTTCAATTCAAATTTTGATTCAAAAAACTAGTCATCTCTTTAAAAGTTATTAAAGAGATAAAGATTATATCTTTGTGCAAACTAGACGAAATTCTATCGAAAGAAAATTACTTTGAAAAGTTGTTTCTAATTGATGCTCATCTCATCTCTCAGAATCAATCTTTCAGCCTTCGTTCTTTAATAGACAGTGATTTCGTCGTCTACATGATCATACATTCTAACCTAGTTGATAAAGTATGCGAGAAACTGAAAATTCAATCTATATCACTGACAAAAGAGAAGTTAATAAGAGATTATGATGAGAAAATATCTAAGAAGATCATCACTCATAAAATTCTACTCAATCTCATCATCAAAAGTCATAAGAAATTGACTGTATCAATGCTGATAGCTGATATTGATCATCATGAAGTCATATTGAGTAAGCTCTGAATGAATAAAAACGAAATATTATTGAATATGCAAAACGACGTCATTGTTTTTTTGAATCAATTGAATACTTCTATTTCGATTTTTTCAATTTCTCTCAATTCAAAGCACTCAAGTTGATCATGATCATCTTCGTCTTCTTCAATCACTCAGACTAAGATTTTTATGATGCTCAAATGACTCATTTGAAAAGAGTCATTCTTGATTTGAAGCATAAACGCAGCTTCATTCAAAACATTGTTGAATCATTCAAAGAAGAACAAGATTGAAGTCTTTGCTCTATTCATGACGAACATCAATAGAAAAATCGCGTACAATACTCAGTGCAATTTGAACGCTTTAAACGTCTTTTCAATCAATGAAACGACTCAGAATTTGAAAGATATTGAAGCAAAGCTGTCATTGAAATATCATGAGTTTCTAGATGTTTTTGATCGAGCTCAATTGAATAAACTACCCTCTCATCACTTCTATGATCATAAAATAGAACTCATCAATGATTCAACGTTCTCTTGCTGTTGAGTCTATTGAATGTTTTCTGTCAAACTTCTGAAAGTAAAGAAGTACTTAAACGAAAATCTGTCAAAGAAATTCATCACTTCTAGTCAGACTCTCTATTTCTTTCTCATTCTATTCGTTCTCAAAGCAAATGAAGATCTTTGATTCTGCGTGAACTATTGAAAGCTAAATGTCATTTTCAAAAGAAATAGATATTCTCTATCGTTGATAGAGAAGATCATTGATAAAATAGTGAGTTGCAAGCATCTGACTAGATTGAACATCATATCAGCGTTCAACAAACTTTGAATGCACTTTAATAATGAGAATTACATCACTTTTATCACTGCTTTAGAAGCATATAAATACAAGATGTTATCATTCAAACTGACTAACAAATCGATCTTCTTTCAGTAATATATGAATGACATTTTATGAGACTTTCTGAACGACTTTTGCCAAGTCTATCTAGATGACATTCTCATCTATAGCAAAACGAGAAAGAAACATAAAGATCACGTCAAACTAGTATTAAGTCGACTACGTGAAGCTGAACTGCAGATGAATATTCAAAAGTGTAAATTCAATGTAGAAGAGACTGTCTTTCTAGAAGTCATTGTATCAGAACTAAATCTTCGTATGAATCTCAGCAAAGTGATAGTCATAGTCAGCTGAATCACTTCGATCAATCTAAAGAAAATTCAGAGCTTCGTGAGATTTGTTAACTTCTATCGTCGTTTCATTAAGAACTTCTCGAAGCTAGTCAAATCATTCACTCAACTGACTAGAAAAAACACGTCTTTTGTTTGAAACAAAGTCTGTGTTCAAGTCTTTGACAATCTAAAGAAACAAGTCAGCTCGATCTCAGTACTTCGTCACTTTGATCTCAAATGACAAGCTATTCTGAAGATTGATGCTTTGAACTATGTAAAAGATGAAATACTATCTCAGTATGATGATGAGAAAGTTCTTCATTCGATGACTTTCTACAGCAAAAGCATGATTTTCGCTGAAATCAATTATCACATCTATGACAAGAAATTGCTAGTCATTATTCAATGCTTTGAACACTGATGACTTGAGCTGAAATGCATTGAACTACTCATTCAGATGTTCATCAATCATCAGACTTTGAAGATTTTCATGAAAAACAAACAGTTGAGTCGATGACAAGTCAACTATCTGAACATTCTATTGAAGTTCAACTTTCAGATCATCTTTAGATCAGGCAAAATGATCACTAAAGTTGATGCTTTAATCAGAATGTCTTTAGCGAACGTCTCTGAATCAGCTCAGCGTCTTGAAGATCATTTTCAGACTATTCTGACTCTTGATAAAGTCGATGTTTTATCTATTGAATCGAAAGCAAATCTCTATCAACGAGTACGAATGATCAATCAAACAGATGAGTTCTGCAGCGAATATAAACAAGCTATGAACGAAAACAAGCTCAAATTTCATATCACTAAACTGAAGAACTGCGAAATCATTGACGATGTTTTATTTAGAAAAGATCTACTGTGAATCTCTGAGAACATGCACACGAAATTACTACAAGAAGTGCATGATTAATCTTTAATCTTTCATCTCAACAATAAACGAATCATCAATCTAGTTCAGCGTTTCTACTATTGATCAGATCATCGAGCTACTATTTGATGATACATTCAAAACTGTCATGCTTGTCAGTGAAGCAAAGTTCTTAGAAATAGCATCAATGAACTTCATCATTCTCTCTCGATTTCACAGAAACGCTGAAAAGATATAGCTATGAACTTCATTACTGAACTATCTTTGTCAGAAGACTATAACGTCATTTGCACAGTTATATGTCGTCTCATCAAAGAACATCAGATATGTATCTTTGTAATTCACTCAAAATCTGTCAAGATAATCAGTCATTTATATTGAATTGAAATTTTCTTTGCTTAAAAAGCATAACTGATTATCTTTTAACATCATGATGTCTGTTGACAAAATCAGTATTGCATTGCAAGTCATAATGCTTTCAAGTGAATCTGTTTATCACTCTCACTATTACAATTCATGAGAATGTGATAGCAAGCGCTTTCATAAAAGCATCACGAATCATGATGATTCATTTATTGTCAATGAGCAGATCAATCATGTAATTCAATCAAAACATATTGCAGTTATTCATTTAATGATTGCATAATTTTCACATTATTATTAATTGCTTTCTAAATACAGTTATGAAAATAAGTACTTTGTTTAAAGTCTTTTATGAGTAGCACAGCTTTAACATTTTGTTGTGAAAATTATATTCAAGCGTTTAATGATGCAAATCATAGTTCACATGATTGAAAAATGAGATGATGATTGTCATAAAGTTACTGAAATGTGATGTCATTATTGATTCAGCAGCAAAGAAAGTCAAGAAATTTTCTTTAAGTCAAGATGTTAAAGAACGACATTTTTAAATTAAAGTAGATTCAAAGAATCATCATTCAGATTCATTGAATCTTACGCACTTTAATTTTTTCAATGTATTGCATAATTTCACTTTCTTCTCAATTGTTCTTTACATTACTTGTGACTTAATAAACATTAAATAACACTATCATGAAAATAGTGTTGATTGAATGCATACAAAACATCATGACTAGTGTTAAATAAGCTTTCACTACTCAACATGTTAAAAGACGAAGAAATACTACTTTTAAACTTCATTCATCTTTTGAATCTGTCAAAAAAGCAGTCGTAGAAAGAATATTGAATGTTTTGAAGTAAATAAATAAAACAAAGTCGTGAAATAAACAGTTTAATTTGAAAAACATCAAGTATCTTCTTAAAAATACTGTTTTATTTACTGATCTGAACTCACAATTCAAACATGATACACAGCATTGATTCAAGCAGATCTTGAGTATCAACAATAACAGTTGAAAGAACAAAATTGATTCTGAAATATATAATGAAGAGACAAATGAGAACATGATCGAGAAGTCTGTAAACTTTTATGACGATGATTCAGATGTATATAATTTGTCTTACGTTGTGAACTGAACAATCATACTTAATGATAGAAAGATTTCACACGACTCAGATACAAAAGTATTCAATTATGCAAGCGAGTTTGACTTTAAGCTTTGACGTAGTAATCAATCTCATTTAATCTTCAACTGATGTATCAACTGAAACTACATGCATTTTTCACTTTGCAATCAAACTATTATTCATTGCTTCAATCAATTAATCAAGATGTCAAAAATGTTGAAGAAATGCAATAATTGAAAAGATCTGAAGAATATACTGTTTTATTTGCAAAATAGCGACAAAAGAAATTTCATCATCAAACTGAGAAATTCATGAATTTGCAAAGATTTCAACAATTATATCATAAATGATGAAACTTTTCTCAAGCTTAAAGTATCAAGAAAAGACAGAGAAATACAAATGTTGAAAAATAAAATCTTAATTATCATTTTAAATTACTTCTTCTGTATATCAGTTAACTGATTGCTTTCATTCAGATCAGCAACATCACTCATGCAAAGCATTTAAAGAATAAACATAAGAAGCAGTTGCAAAGAGATGAGTCATACATACTCAATCTTCTTACTCATTGATGATGTTGTCACAAGCAGTGTAAAAATTTCACTTGCATCTGTTATCATTAAAATATAAATCATTCTCATGAAGTAATAAAATTGAAGATAATATGATATTGAGTAACAGCAATCGCGAGAGATGACGAAGAAGTTGACTGCAACAACTCTTCATTCAGTTTAGTCATTGAACAACTTCATTCATGCTCAAGAAATGAAGATTCATTAATGAAATCAAAGTTTTCATTAAACAGTCAGTTCATTGCAGACATTGTCTATAATGCAACATCATTAAGTATGCTTTCATTAAAATCAACGTATGCAGCAACATCTGATTCATTAATATGCACATTGTAATTAAACTCATAATCTAATTATTAATAGTAGCAATAGATGATTTTAATCAAGATATGTTATCAGATGTGTCAAAATTCTTGTTATCATTCAAACAAGCAGTCAATGTCACATGAAGAATCATCAGATGAAAGATTCTTCAAAACAAAACTACATCATCTTCAATGTTATCACATCATCAACAATTATCTCTGCTCATTACTGTTACTTATTTGACTGATGTCAGAAACTGAGTTAAACTAGAGATACTATTAATATAAAAGACTAATATTATTATTACTTTGATAAAATCTAGATACAAGACAATACATCAGATAATGTATAAGATAAAAGACAAAGAATGAAAGAAAAGAATGAGAACTCAACTTTTATATACATGAATCAAGCAGAATCAAGACTAAACAGTAGTTTTATTGACTTAAGATTGCAAAAGTTCATGCATACAACTGAGATAATTGAAACAGAATTGCTGAAACTAAATTAAAATGACGATGACTAGATTAATGACTTAATTCATTGAATTACAAAACAAATTCAATGAATCAAGATTATTTAAAATATCAATGATTTATGTTTTAAATCGAATTGATGATCTGACATCATGACAGTAACTTTTCTCTTCAAGATTGAGCTTCTGCAAGACAATGAGAAGAAACAAAATGAAATGAGAAAGAATTGAAGATGAAGATTGAAACAAGATAAGAATTGATGTAAATGCATTTTAATGTAATGAAACACAGATAAGATTGAAATAAATCTGAGTCACATTTGAATTAAATTTAAGCAAAATGTTTAAATCAGATCTTGATAAAATCTAAAAAATGAAATGAGATGAAATGCATTTTAATGTGATGATGCACAGTAAAATTGAAACACATCTGAGTCACATCTGAATCAAATTTAAACAAGATGTTTGAGTCAGATTTAAACAAGATCTGAATCAAATTTAAGTAAGAAAAAGACGAAATGCAGTTTAATATGATGATGCACAGATGAAACTAGAATACATCTGAATCACATCTGAGTCAGATTTAAACAAAATGTTTGAAATAAATTTAAACAAGATCTGATTCAGATCTGAGCTGAATCAAAATGATGAAGATTGAACTTAAAGTTCTTGACATTAACATTAAAACATCACACATGATAGTACATGTGATTTTTCAATGACAAAGTTGACGAGATGATATTCATTAAGTGCTTACTCACAATTATTCAGAAGATTGAAAGACTTTCAAGTAAAAAAGTAATTTTCTCAATCGATGTAATACTTGAGCAGAAATGAGTTATAGCATTTATTATGCTTGAAGTTTAGTATGCTATTTACATATCAGAATCTTTTGTTATTTTTAATAATAATGAGTTTTTAAGATTTCTGATGTTAACTTGAAAGAAAGTCACTTGCAATATGATTCAAAAGAATGACATGAAAGATTGAGTGAACTTTCATAAATATTAAAAAATTCAACTCAATGATCAGAAAGTTGTTCTCAAAGACATGCTTAATCTTGAAGAAATTAATGTTATGATCATTTAACTTGACTGCAAAATAAGTGATGCTGAGATTATAAGTATTCAATCAGACTTCATCTTTAATGAAGTATTTAAAACAAGAACGACAAGAGAGATTAACATTGAATTCATAAATGATTTGAGTTATAAGCATCTCATTACGTAGATGCTCAGTTAGTTTCTTCATCTTTTTAATGAACTTTTTGACATTAATTAACTTGTCTTGAGCTTGAAACGTAAGATTCTTAAACAAAGATTTAAAAAACTTGAAGCTCAAACATGAGTTCTGACTTAAATTGATCAAAAAGAATGATGTTAAAGTGATTAATGATGATGCATTATTAATGACAAATTTGACTTCAGAAAGTCATTTAACTCAGTCATTCTGCATATAATTGATGAAGACTTGAAGATAATGCTTCATAATAACATTGACTTTCTCAATTTGATCATTGATTTCAGAATGATACATCATTAATAACTTAATGTTTATTTTCAGCATTTTACACATATGCTTTTAAACATTGAAGATGAATTGTGTATCTTGATCAGACATGAAGATTCTAAGTAAATCATGATGTTTTCAAACATGAGCATAGAAGCAGTTGATAACTTCTTCAACTTTCATAGAAGTGATGAGAATTAAATGTTTCATTTTGATAAAATGATCAACAAAGATTAGAACATATTTATATGTGATATTCATGACTTTATCAATCTGCATCAAGAAAGATCTATGAATCAATCAAGTGCTCAAGAACATGAATCTGACAAAGTATCTGAGCATCAGTCACAGTCACGTTGATATTCTTGAGAAGATTACTCATCAATCTGTCTCATTTACACAGCTCAAGAAAGATAATCAAGCATCTCTTATGCTGATTAAGAATGCTCATATTCACGAAAGATTGAAGCACATTGACATTACTTATCATCACATTCGAAATCTGCACAAGAAGAATCAGATTTCAGTGAACTTCGTTTCTAGTCAAGATATGATAGCAGACGAATTGATCAAGTCACTATCTCGACAGAACTTCAAGAGATTCATTGAACAACTGAGACTGAAAAGCAGTGAAAGTTGAGAAACTTGCAAGCATCGAGTGAGAGTGTTGAGAAGTGCAATGACAGACTTGTTTCTAGCAGCTTATTGTGATAGCTCTGAATTCAGTCTAAATTCAGTCAGACTTGTTTCTAGCAGCTCTCTCTAGACTAGCATCAGAGATAAAGTTGCACGTTGCAACTTTGTCATGCGTGACAGTATATAGATAGAGCAGTCTGTGACTTCTCTTCACAATCTAGATAGATTTCATCATATGTGATACTGTTTGCTCTACTCTTTCAATACTTCTGAAATTTCTTCTCATAATTGACAATGATGACAATGATATCAAGTCAAAGATTTGATACATGATGTTATCAATCATACTTAAGCGTACATTAAACATGTATCATCATGCATTAATACATGATCTCACATGTAACAGTCGTTGAAGTTATGTTCAGAAACGACATTTCTGTTCTTTATGCAAACAATAAGATAAAACAATGTTATTCAATAATTGTTGAGTTCATGATGAACTATGAGAAACAAGTATTAATCACAGACATCAAGATGAATCAACAATGTTTTATCTGTCAAGTATCATTTCATGAGCGCAAAAATTTAGATAAGACATGATCAATTTGAACGCATGCATTCATTAGAAATCAACAGAGACAACAAAGAAAGAACAATATGATTGAGAATAACTCTGCTTGAATACATTCAGTGAAAAACTTTGCATGATCACATATGTTTGTCAATATTCACAAGACAATGATGATAAACATGTTACATCAACTACTTAAGAGAATCATCTTGTATCTGATGTTATAATTTCGTCAGATCATCAACAAAAGTGTTTATACAAGTTAAAGAAGAAAAGAAATCAAATTAGCTTTAAACAATGCATCAGAAACAGCTCAGCTGAATCAAAGATTTCACGTCATTTCATCATTTAAAGACATGAAGAGATTTGTCAAGTACAGTACGATTAAGCAATGAATTGATGCAGATTAAAAGTCGATTGTATGTTAACTTATATCAGTTATCACATTGCTTCTGATCACGAAAGCATCTGTAATGATTCACTTCGCTCAAGCAATGATAGACTTCGTGATACTTGCTCAATATCATTTACATGATGAAGAAACTCTTTGAAATCTTGAACATGCACTTTTTCAATTGAACAAGCTAAAGAATGTTTTTCGTCATTTGCAATCTGAGCATTCAGATACAGACATTGATCATTTCAACATTTTAAAACTACATGCAATGACACATTATGCAAATCAGATTCAAAAATACGATAGTGCTGATAATTTTAATACAAAGCACAATGAGATTGCACACAAGCATTTAATAAAGATCTTTTTCGATTGCATCAATAAATGAGAAACATTTCAAAAACAGTTATTGCATTACAATACTCAACATTTGAATCTTCTTACAATGAAAGATATTCTTCTTTACAAAGATACAAAACAGAGCAAGATCAACAAGCATGCATTGACTGTTATGATAACATGATTCAGTTGTATCTTTAGTCTTCGTAAAATTCAAGATGCATTCATTCATGAACAATGCAATCAAATACAAGAGACAGAACTCAATTCAAAGTTATGATGTCATGCATCAATCTTAATTGAAATTCTGAACATAGAAAAGCTTCTTGATGCGTTAATAGTCTTCATGTGCAAGTGTCACAACATAGTCGACGAAAAAGTTGTATCAGATAAAGAGTTAAATAAAAAGAAAAAAGACTTGATCTGAGTGAGATCATACTACGTAAGCGTTCATGAATCACTTCAATGCTGAAAATGAGATGAAAAAAATGTCGATGACTTAAAGAATCTTGTCAATGATAAAGTATACTGCTCATTGAACTGACAGAAAAAGAAGAGAGTTTGAAGACGTGACTATGTTCTGATTCAGAAGAGATTGAAAGAGATGATTGAAATCTTAACTCTGCTAAATGATTGACTGTCTGATCAGCTACAACTTATTCTTTTCATTATAAATTTGTTGCATCAAGACAACAAGAATAATGAGTTACAACACAATGATGCTTTCGTCGAACTACTTAAACCTTGCAATGAGAAAACTCAACATGTTGTGCATGAAATGATTGAGATAAAGCATTGATCTAAAGATAACGTCAAAAATTCTTGTTTGCTTGAAGCTAGTTGATTTTTTCATTTGCATACAATTCTGAAAAGTGTGCATGTTGTATCAGCAAACAATATTTCTAGCGAGTCAAACAAAAACAAGTTCTTCTACATTAATAATTTCAGCGACTGAAATTCATACAATTTGATATACAAGAAGAATTTCTTGCATAAAGAAACAAGAGTAGCAGAATACTACTTTAAATGCAAAAGCTGAAGATATTTGAAACTGACTCAATCTCATTGCAGACAAAAATCAAACAATGTATATGTATTATGCTTATGTCTCAGAACATATACAGAATCATTGAAGTCAACGATGCTACACAACTAAATAACTAAGAAATATAATCATCTTTTGACTTTGCTCAATCAAATTCTTCTTGATGAACAGAAATCTCAACTATAAATCAATGAGAACTAAAGTCAAAGTTTAATCTCACAAGAGCTTTGTTCTTATGAAATATATGTAATAAACAAGACTTTGTTTATTGCAAAAGTATCATCAACTACAAATTTGATATCATGAAGTCAATCAGTCAAAATCAACTGTATTAATGAATTGATCTGAAAGAAAATTGACTTGATGATTGCAAGCGATTGTATTACAAAAGAGTGTGAATGACTCAGTAGTAAACTCTAGATAATTGATATGTATTTCATAAATTTAGTTGAGAGCTTAAGCAGTAAGTAGATCACTGAAAGCTGATGTCAGTTATCACATGAACAAGATGCAATGAGTGTGACATCAATCAAATTCTGAAGTTATGAATTGCTGATGCTAAAGTTTTTTGTGATAAGCGCAGTTGTTAGTCACAAACATGAAAATATTCAACAAACATCAAGTCTTCTCTTTAATATAATGAATGCATTGTTGAAGATGTCATGTAAAAAGTATATACACTACAAATGATTAATAAACAGAGTGAAAGAAGAACTCAGCATTGACGAGTTTGAATACATGCAATTGAAGACGTAAATACAAGATCAGATGAAATCTCTTCAATTTATAAAACGAAAGCTAAATATAAATAAGTCAAAAAAGATCATCAGATCAACATTTGAAGTCATATATCACAAGTTTCATATTATATTCAACGATGTCATGAGATCAAGAAGTGATTCTATGTTAATGTTCATGACACAGCGATCAAATTACAATGTAAGAAGATGATTCAGAGTCAGAGAGACATGACAAGATAATTTTAAGTACAATTTTTCATTATTTCTTCAACTGAAGACACACTCACATCTCTTGAATTATGTTGTCTGTGATGAACAAGATCTCAAGAGATCTCAATCAGTATCAGTCAGATCAGTCAAAATTCTCATAATATAGATCAGTTGTGATTTCAATTGTAATACATGTTGCAGATCATAAGATCTTCTTAAACATGAATCAGTGAAGAACTTGATTTGCATTAATGACATGAAATACAACAGATTTATAAAGCTGAATGAAAATGAGCTGAATTAAGACTGTGTTACAGATACAATGATATATGATTGAACTGAATTCACAAGAATATATATCAGCAACGAGCATGAATGAAAAACAGCATTGAAAGAAATGCATGCATTAGAATTTATTTACTTTCTTTTTACAATTCAATCTGCTGCAAACAACGATTGTAGATTTCAGATCTCTTGTGATACTTGATTCAAGCAGCTGATCACTGAAGAAATTATGTAGAATGCTTGTAAAAAACATGTTTATGCTCAAGACTTTCAATATAAGATAATATAACAAGATCATGTCATAATTAAGAAATCTTAAGAATTAATGACAAAACTTATAGTTTATTCAACATTGACAAAGATTCAATGAATTCTTATCAAGATTAAATGAACTATTTTTAATGTTTGAAATAAGATAAATTTCTTTCTTATCATGAGAAAAAATTATTTGCAATCTGACATTCTCTTTTATTCTTCTTCTCAATCATTTGTTGCATAGATTTTCTTGATGATCATACATTGTTGAATCACATCAAATAATTCTCATCTTGAATGCAACATGAGAATACATTGATCTTTATGATGATGAGTTTATCAAGATACTAAGTGACATTACAGAAAAGACGTTATCACACAAGCAACTTCAAAACATCATCATCATCAAAGTACAACGCAGTTGAATACACAGAGACTCACAACGACAACGAGATTGCAACAGACTCAAACGACAGCGATTTTGTAAAAGAAGTTTTCAACAAAGACAGATGTGTCACTCTTGAAGTAATAACTCACTTAAGAATTCAAAAAAATAGATGACTAATTTGAAAAAAGACAGAATTGAATGCTGTCAGAGCATTCAGTGAAAGTATTTTCGTGAAGTCATCACGACATTTCAAAAACTCGACGTATGCAACATTGAACAGCTCAATTCTTTTCAATCAATCAATAATAAACATACTAGAATTGATTTTGATGATGATGATGTCAACAATGCAGACTGAGAATCAATAACATCATATTTATGAGAAAAGATATCACGTTGAACTAAATGCAACTTCATCATTGATCATGAGTCAATTATTGAAGTTTACACTCATTATTTACTTGCGTGAATATTGAGCAATCATATCAATAGCAATAACAGTTCATGATCAGACTTCAAAAAGAGATGATTTAATGAGAAAATGAGAGAAGCATGAAAGAATATTGCAAATCATTTAAACAAAAAGTCAAATCACAAACGTTTTGAAGTAAAGAACATTTCAATGATGAAAGAGACTTGAAAGATAATATGCTCAGATCTTTCATTGCAAATAAGACTCATAATAAATAAATGTATGACATCTTTGAGACGTGATGATTTAGTGTATTGAGTTGAATACAAATCATAGTCGAGAGTGAATATGATTGACAGAAGCAATTCACAAGAAAAAAGCGAAAAAATTTGATAAAAAGTCTGCTAGATAATGATGACTTTGCGTGTGAAAAGATATGTACTAATCAAAGATTGCAACATCGTCTAATATGAAAAGACTTCTTAAGACAGATTCTGCGCAAGAATCATAGCAAACATACTGACTCAGAAGATTTACTGCAAAGTCAGAAATGAGATAGCATATCAAGAATACTTGAAGATATTCTTTAATTTACTTTCTACTAATGTTATTCTCATTGCAGTAACAATGATCACTCATTGTATACAAGAATATGAATCAGAAGAGCACAGATTAGACAAGTTTAAGAAATTGAACGTGAAAAATAAGTGAACATTTGCATATATCAATGACTAAAGTGATTGAAGCAAAGCTGAACTTAATAACATGTAGCAACATGAATGTGCATCAATGTGACATGAAATCAACAAGTTTGCAAACATTAACAATTAATATTGAAGATTCTGCTATGTTGTATCAAGCAACAGATCAATAATAATGATATCAAAGCAATTATGAACATTCAAGCTGTACTCAATGTATACATCAATTGTCTCAATGATCTCTCATTATATGAGTTAGAAAACGACGTGCAACTCAATTCAAACGCAAGTTATAAGAAAACACTCTTGAGTTCAGAAAGCATTTTCATTTTTCAATCTTTGAAACTAACGTTGCTTGTCTTTGACGTAGTATTATTGAATGAAGCTGTAAATATCACAACTCATAACTAAATCTTCAATCATTAATGCTGTGTAGAAGAGATTGATTGAATCGAACACAGAAAACAAATCATCAACTGATGATGTTTAAGTCAGCAAGAAGCAAACTTTTAGCAAGAGATCTCACTTTACATCACAAACTAAAGATCAATCATGTATCATATTGCAAAGCGATGAATATAAGCTCATGATAGCACAACAGAATGATGTTGAGTCAATAATGATTAAAATCAGCTGAGAATGAAAGTTTAATGACTTGTGAAATGCTTTAAACATGAAGAAGAATAAACATTTGTGATATAAAGCAGACAAGATTGACAACGAGATTCATCTGTACGTGATGTCGACTACGAATCTTTTGATTCTATTCTGTGTTTGAATAGAAGTCAAAAGAGTCAAGAGATCTCAATTCGACGCAGTTTGAATGATGTTAGAACGTTGCGTGATCAGAAAAGTCGTCGTGCAGAGTTTTCACCCATGCGACAACATCTTTCCTAACAGTCACAATCGATCTACGAAGAAGATTAATGACATGTCGATGTCAGTAAGAGATGAAAAGATACTAAAACTAGTGAAAAAGACAACTCAGATGAAGAGTCTGCGAGTTGTGACTACAAGTGATTGAAGAATTTGCGACTCGTCGACTGCGTCGATATCGAAACGTCTTCATCACATCGACAATGTCGTCGAGTAATTGATGGAAAGATATCAGGTAGAATAGTCGTTTCAAGTATTGAGAGACGTGACTACAGTGCTCGAAGAAGTAGTGACTCGTTGATCATGCTGATATACTGAGAAGACTTGAGCTCACCTTCTTTACTTGACGTCAAGTCATTCATCTATTCACGTGGAAAATCGAGAGTTCAAGAGAATGATCAAAACGCATTCTCTTTCATCGATCAGAGTCAAACATCGAACGATTGCGATCGCACGTCTATACTAACAATTCATTCAACGTCTACGTGACATAAGTCAAATCAAGAGAAGAAAAGAATTACTCAGTACAATCACACTCTACCTTCTTATCGTGTGCGTCTCTCTTTCATCACATATTTCTCTGCTCAATGAATGACAATCATTGAGTAAGAGAACACAGCTCTACGTACGTTACAATCACGAGCATCACGAGTGCAAAGAAAACGTCTTTCGTCTTCGAACCGAAGATCGAATCGAGACATCGTTGTATAAAATACCGTCAATGAAGAGCAGAGCAAAGACGATGCGTCATAATCAAACAGCACAGACACTCTCATCAAGAGTTTACTTGAGCGTCACGCGCTGAATAGAAGCTATAGATTCATTACTTGGTAACACAGTATCAATCTCATTGTTTCGACTGCGCGAAGCAGCTGTATAGACGGCGAGTGATTTTCTTCTTCAGAGAGTTTTGTTCACTCGATATAAATAGCATAGAGTCTCTCATGAGTCGAGCCTAAACCGATGTCACAAGAGTGTATGAATTACAATTACAATTATATAAAGCAGACAAGATAAACAAGATTCTAAGTGACGAGAAGAAATATGAAAGCTTCATGTGCAAGATGAGAAAGAAAAGCATCATGAATGTAATTCGCGAAAAGAAAGAAATTAGAGAAGAATAGAATTCAAGCACAGTAATCACTATAATCAAATGATTCAAACAAAGCGAATATTTTGCTTCATACTGCGAAAGCACTTCTGTCACATGTGCTTACATGAGAAAACATGATACTGATAGTGATGCAAGTGCATTGATTGAACACTTCAAACATCTTGCTTAAGAATGTGCAAATGCTTATGTTGTAGATGCTGTCATGAGAGAACATAGTGCTAGAAGTGATGTGAATGCACAATAAGAAAAGAATGACAATATTGAGAAGAACAATCAAGACGTCTATGATGACATTTATTACTAAAAAACAAAAGATACACTGAACACTTTAAGCAGTCTGTGTGACATTAAAGCTATGTTTGCAATGTATGATAATCACGCAGTTGACAGCTTGATCGTTGATGATGATTCTAATGAAGAAAGATCATACAAAGATAACAGTGAATTACAAGCTTCAATGATATTATTCAACATTGCAACTTTAATTGTTACAAATGTTAAGATTGTATTTATTGAATCAAATGATAAAGATGCATACTGCGCTCATAGAAGTTTTAAAGATGTTGATGTTTTTATGAATATTGACGCTTTTATGAATATGTCTCAGCTGAAAGTGACGCAAATCTGAAACATGAGATTAAATGAATATTTAAAATATTGATCATTAAAAGCGCTAAAATCTGTCACTGTCACTTTTTACAAATTGCGAATGTTTTATTTACATAGCTATTGAGCATAAATCTGTCATCAAGTTCAAGTTGCTCAACTCAACTTAAGTTGAGTTTCAGAATTGAGTTGAGTTGAGAGAGATCAACTTAACTCAATCAGATTGAGTCAGACTCTCGATTCAACTCAATCAACTCAACAAGTTAACTTGAACTCAATGACATGTCTAGACATTTTAATTATTTGAAATAAGTACTAGTAGAATGAAATTATGAATTTTTAAAAGATGTGTATATGAATGATCTTTATTTACATGTCAAAAAGAAATTTATATGTATGTAGAAAAATGTCTTCAACTCTTTTATTGTTGATTCAGATTTCAGTCACTGTTTCTAACTAAACTGCTTGATGAATGTGCAAGCAATTTCATGAAAACAGTAAATTGCAAAATGAATTGCAAAATGAATTGCAAAACTATCTACATAAGCTTTTTATTGATGTCTTCTTGTTTTCTTTGCTCAGACAATGCATTCAATTTAGCTTTATTCTTAAATGATGATCTCTTCTTGAAATTAGTTATTTTAAAACTACGTTTACGTGTTAAAACAGAACTTAACTTCAAAGAAGAAATCATCTTGCGCTGTTCTTTTTTCACTGCTAAATGTCATGATTCTAGCCTTGTCAGACTCAGTCTTCTAGTCTTGTCAGATTTATTCTCGCTTCGTCATCTTGACTAGTTTCTATTGAGTCTAGCGTTGACTGAGAAACACACATATGTAGTCAGCTTCTTTTCTGTAGCTATTTTTCTTTCTTAGCATTTATCTATTAGTTAAATGACACTTATATGACTCGCTTTATGCTGATCTCTAACATTAGATAAATGCTCATCATCTACTACTCTGCTATCGATGAATAGATGATACAAAACAATCTATTCAGTAAGAAAAATTTGCAAGAAATTCTTCAAATTTGCATCATCATTTTAGATTGCAAGAAATTCTTCGATTCTACACTCATTTTCATCATTCTATTTGCAAGAAATTCTTTGAATAAAGCACTCAATTATTACCTGAAATTCACAAAGAATTCTTTGAATTTTCACTCATCAAAAAACATCAATTCAAAACATCAATTTCTCATTTACTCTTATCTCAACAACTTCTACCTTCTCTCATCATGACATGTGACGTCAAGTCAGTTGAGTCTCAAACAACTCGTCTGCTTAAAAGCATTGTCAATAAAAGAGTTTCACTTCTACTCATTGATGCTTCAGTCGAAGCTGAGAAAGCTGTCATCTCATGAAACATAAACATCAAAGAACAACTGTTTCATTGAGTCAGCAATCAACTCAATGAAGTCATCAATATGCTGAATGAGCTTCGAAGTCAGTGAGACTTGACTCTACAACTCAATGAACATTGACTTCTTGTACAAGATGATCACAAAAAGAAAGCGAAACAACTAAAAGTCGCTTTTGATAAAAATGATGAACTAGAGAAAAAGATCAATCAGCTACAAGACAAGCAATTGAACTTCAGAGTGAAACAACGTCAAGCTGATCAATCTATGTCTCGTCAAGATACTCAGTCAGCTGAGCAATAAGTCAATCAGAAAGAAGTTTCTACGATCTCAGTTTCGATTCATCGCTCTGAAGTTGAACGAAGCTCGACTTTTGAAGCTCACTTTCAACGAAAATCTTCTACTCTATCTGATAACGAAAACGAAAATGATCATCACAAGTTCATCAAGCTTTCGAATTCACTCATTTTCATTGAAACAGATGATTCTATCTGAGAGACATGAAACATCAAAATAGCTGATAAGCTCAATGTTAATGTAAATCATTACTCTACTGAAAAGATTTGTATTGTCTATGTGATTTTCAGACTAGAAGACGATGCTGATCAGCAAATTTATGCAAAGCATCATGTTGATGCTTTCTCACTTTATCAATCACTATCAGAGCTACTGAAACATCTGAACGAAATTTATGAAGATCAGAATCTGATTCAAAAGTGTCATCATGAATACGTTGCTCTGAAGCAGCTCAACAAACTCTTCAGCTCTTTCTATTCAAAATTCACTAGAATATTCAGCTTTCTGAACTACGACGATATCACTCTGATGAACGACATTCAGAATAAAATCAACAATCATCTTCAGAACGTGTTGTCAGTTTGTCTCATAAAGTTTAGTTCGCTTGATAAGCTCAAGATCTTTCTTCAAGATGTGAATAATAAACAACGAGTCAATTATCAGCTACGTGATGAGCAGCAAACAGTCAAATCAATAACAACTTCGAAAAAACGTTTTGTTTCTTCGTTGACATCAGCTTTAATCTTGACTACTAATTATGTTCAACTCGCTACTTTTTTCACTCTCAAATCTGAATGATCAAGAATGTCAATCATCTGCTTCAACTGCAAAGCATCGAGTCATCTTTCAAAGAACTATTCTCAGCTGAAAACTAGTACTTTGACATCTCGTGCATTCATCTCTTGCCTCAATGAGATCATTATGTCAAAAGAAAAGAAGAAATTATTTACAGAGAAATTGAAGAATGAGACAAAAAACTAGTGACTTTCATCAAAGACGTGATGAAAGATGTGTTAATTTCTTCAACAATGAGCAGCTCAGATGATTTTTTTGCTTCGAAATCTTTGACTATTGAATGTGTACTATCTAGCAATGAAATTAGTTACTCATTAAAGTCATTGATTGATACTGAAGCAGCTGACTATTCGTTCATTGATGAATTAACTGCGCAGAATGTTTGTGATCATTTGCAAATTGAATCTTTATCTTTAATCAAGCTCAAATCAATAAGGAAATTCGATGATCATTATGCAAAAAAGCTCATTACTCATGCGATTTATTCAAATCTAACTGTTCAAGATCATATGAAACGTTTCGTCTTTATGCTGATCACTCGATTAAATCAACATCAGATGATTCTTGAAAAAACATGAATGAACAAGATCGAAATGACTATTGATATGAGAGATGATCATCTTCAATTTTCTAGTTTCGAAGCTCATATCAAAGCTTCTATCAAAGCTCATTCGACTGTTCTTTTGAGCAAGAAAATCGCGATAGAACAGAAGAGTTCAATCTCTACTCAAATACTAAAGAGATTTATCTCTTCTGTTGTCACTCGACTCAGCGAGAAGTCATCTTCATTCAGTAAAATCGTGAAATCATTTATTTCAATCAACTTCGCTTCGTCTTTCAATTCAATAAACATAGCAATGATAGAAACTGCAGCATATAGATCACTAGTCAAACGATTGAATGTGACTACTTTCGCGATCATCATCACGAAAATTGATCAACTTCTAAAAACAGCTAGAAATAAATTCAAAGATGTAAATCTACAAAAGCTTTCACATGAAAAGATCTTGAAAGAAGTCAAAGCTAAGCTTTCTTTGAAATATCATGACTATCTAGACGTGTTTGATTGAGCGATGACTGATCAACTACTCTTTCATCATCTCTATGATCATAAAATTGAGTTGATTGATGAAAGAACATCTTCTCGAAGTCGTCTCTATCATATGTCTGACTACAAGCTTCAAAAGATGAAGAATTACCTGATCAAGCATCTGAATAAAGACTTTATATCTTCTAGCTCAGCTTCATACACTTCGCTCATACTATTCATCAAAAAGAAAGATGATAGCTTGCGTTTCTGTGTAGACTACAGAAAGCTCAATGCTTTGATCAAATGAAATCGCTATCTCTTATCACTAATAGACGAAACTCTCGCTTGTATTCAAGATAGCAAATACCTGATTCGATTGAACATCATTGTTGTTTTCAACAAACTGCATATGCATTCAAGCAGCGAAGATTTGACTATCTTTATCATCTCTTTTGATTTCTACAAATATCACGTGATGTCTTTTGAATTAATCAACGACTCGACTTTCTATCAACACTATATGAACGACGTGCTATTTGACT
>JAABUK010001763.1_pt1 | contig 40566 bp, 35 predicted proteins | sample 5559141 | NCBI WGS metagenome assembly JAABUK01 (sample SAMN10711869, study PRJNA513367) | rock metagenome | isolation source: Antarctica rocks | place: Antarctica: Victoria Land, Pudding Butte nord | collected 2016-01-03 | reverse complement strand
GGCCCTGCAGGTTGCCTCATCCCAACCCATGACATGCCACACCGAGCCGAATCTACTGCAGCCACTTGCTTTGAACAACCCGCATTCAGGACTACTTGTACACGTACCGCTTTCCCACCGGCAAAATAGGCCGACTTTGTATACGAAGTGTCTGACTGCCGGTTGTTAACCTGCTCTGAAGTTCGCTGGCCTCCTTGCCTACTCAGCTACAGTACTCCGTACAGGTACTCCGTATACAAGGAGAAGAGTTAGATCTCACTGCCACGTGCCGATTATACACTTGGCGATCCCTTATTCATCCGAAACAAAGTTTGCAAGGCCCAAAGCCCAACCCAGCTTCAGGTACCTATACACTACGAAAAGATTCCAAAAGACCATTTTGGCCACAGCTTGATTCCGACTCAACCAAATTATCTCGAACAACTCCAAACATCCGGCAAAAGTACTTTAGCATATTACTACGTTGATTTGAGCATTTGGTATCGGATTTCCGACAACCACTGGGACGCTTGGCTCTAAGCGCTTCTCTATCTACAAAGATGGATGATCGGTACTTTTCATCATTGAATATTCCCTGAGCTGAGTACCTGGGGCGGCGGCACAATTACTCAACTTCCACGTCTGCAGCAACGCTTAAACCGCGTGTTAGATATGGCATGCATGCTGCAGCGGATACTGCACAATTATTCCGTGCCGGAGTTGCAGTGAGCGTTGCACAGTCAGACTTAGGCATACATGTACACAAGACAATGTCATTGTGCTCGTCTTGCCCTTCTCATGTATTAGCACGTTATTTCTTGAAGTCTGCTGCTCTCTGAAGAGTAGCGCTCAATAGCGCTGCTGCCACATTACAAAATTAAACCTTCACTTCAGCAACGATGGCTGTGATTGCTGCAAGGTCCGCCGTTCTCTCATCTATGGGAGTATGCAGCACGACCTGCAGCTGAGCGTAGCCCGGGTCGGATACTTGCAGGTCCTCAAAATCCTCAACTTTCGTCCAAACGGTGTTCAGGAATGTCAGTAGTGTGAACATATCAGCCCGAAACAGAATCTCAGAAGCTGTAAATATCCGTCATTTGTAGGACAGAGCAGAACCTGCAGCCTAAGATTTGTGCTTATAACTGTGCACAAGACAAGCGCTCTTACACAGTTCTTCTACGCGGAACTCTCATTATATGTCAACAGTCGCTAGTGCTAAGAAGTCGTAAATTTCTCAAAAGTGTCAGTTGAAACATGTTTACTACGGGAAGAGTATGAAGAAGAGCATCTGTACTGGAGACAGTAGGTCTACTGCTGTTGAAGTCTTTATCGAGGACGTTGAACCTGCACCCATGATACTGGGGTACTTTGTGTTGAGGGTATTTCTAAGCCGGTAAGAATTATATGTAATTAACTTGATAAACAGTGATACAACTGATCTTGTGGCGAGAATGGTCCATTCCATGAATAAAGTACATACCATGCTAAACTTAGCTGAGCTGAGGCCGTGAGTAGAAGCCGACGTGTGAGCGATGCATGATGCCCAACGGCGCGAATGTAGTCAGTGACTTCCTTGAGACTTTGGGATAAGGTCAGTAGATCACATGAAGGATTTCCGCGAACTGAGCAACGAGGATACTTTTGGCGACTATTGTGCGAGGTGAAAGAAGAACCGGTAAATTTGTTTCTTCGCAATAGCAGTGTAGCAGTCAAGAAGCAGTCTTCATGATGTGACAAAATCATCCTTCCGCAAGTCTTGGCATTTCGAGCCCTAGCCAAGATTCCACACTCAGTGTTTGAACGAATTTGCTCCGCGCCCACTAACAAATATTGTTCAGTTCACGAACAAACCGCAACGATGTAAGCAAGCTCGAGTCGGGTTTGAAGAACGATGATTGACTCTCTATGTACAGGTCTCACCGAAAATTTGAAGCGCCTCGACATGGTCAGCTCCTGCAACCAAATTTGATATGACCGATGTGAACTGACTTTCCACAGGTTCGCTGGCTTTCCTTCCTCGAAAGAGGGCCTCGAGACATCGGGGCAAGGTCAAGAGGTCAGAATATCGTCGTATTGCTCATTGAATTTTTTTTATTAAGATATTACAGCTTTCCCAAAGATGACCCAAAGAAACCTGTACACCTTACCGCAACCATGGGCTATAAGGCCGGCATGACAACTATTGTCCGTGATCTCGATAGACCCGGTGCGAAGATGCACAAGAAGGAGGTTGTTGAGGCTGTCACTGTCATTGAAACTCCACCAGTACGACTTCAGAACTTGATTTAGTGTCGTTGATAGATCGCTGACACGAATACAGATGATGGTCGTTGGACTCGTTGGCTACATTGAAACTCCTCGTGGTCTCCGATCCCTAACAACCGTTTGGGCCGAGCATCTCAGTGACGAATTGAAGCGACGATTCTACAAAAATTGGTACAAGTCGAAGAAGAAGGCGTTCACCAAGTACGCAAAGAAACACTCCGAAAACAAAGCATCCTCTGTTTCCCGAGAGCTTGAACGAATAAAGAAGTACTGCACTGTTGTGCGTGTTCTTGCACATACCCAGATTCGTGAGACACCGCTGAAGCAAAAGAAAGCCCACCTTATGGAGATTCAGGTGAACGGCGGCAGTGTAGCAGACAAGGTCTACTTCGGTCACGGGCTATTCGAGAAACCAATCGACATTGACACAATCTTCGAACAAGATGAGATGATTGACTGCATCGCTGTTACTAAAGGTCACGGGTTCCAGGGTGTAACGAGCAGATGGGGAACGAAGAAGCTCCCAAGAAAGACTCACAAGGGGTTGAGGAAGGTGGCTTGCATTGGTGCCTGGCATCCATCCCATGTCCAGTGGACTGTTGCCCGTGCTGGTCAAGACGGCTATCACCACCGTACTTCGGTCAACCACAAGGTATACAGAATCGGCAAAGGCAAGAACGAGGCCAATGCTTCCACAGAATTCGATGTGTCAAAGAAGCAAATTACTCCGTATGTATTCATGACGTTTAGACCCGTGAACATTTACTAATTTCGCCTACAGTCTCGGTGGGTTTGTCCGTTATGGAGAGGTGAAGAACGACTTCGTCCTGCTCAAAGGATCCGTTCCAGGCGTCAAGAAACGAGTTATGACACTCCGAAAGTCAATGTTCCCCCATACGTCCCGCAAATCGCTTGAGAAGGTGGAGCTCAAATGGATCGATACTTCATCGAAATTCGGTCATGGTGCCTACCAGACAGCAGCAGAGAAGAGACAATTCCTTGGTACCCTCAAGAAGGATCTTGCTACTGCTGCATAGTCTGCTTCTAGATTGCGATTTGTGGGTTGCTGGTCATGCTCCAGGAGAGGTATTCGTGGCAATCTGATCGATAGCACCAGCGCAAGTGGTTCCCGTTACTACAGTAAATGAAGCTGTGGATCGTAAGCTCAATGAGCACAATCTATGCTGCAACGTGTGCTATTCAGTATATCCAGCCGAAACAGGATCGATTCGTAGAGGGGAGTATTACAAAGGAAGAATGCTCGCACTCAGCGCTGCTGACCAAACTAACAGAGCCAAAAGCTTGTCTTAGCACTATTGACGTCATTTGATCGTTCTGACTGACTTGCCCTGCTTTCATTGCTCGCATGCTCAATTTTGGAGAGCTTTCTCGAAACAATCCCTTCACTATTTATGAAAGCAAGTGCTATCCTTCGTAGAAGCTGTCTTCTACCCTGTATCTCACCGCCGCAGCGGCGCATTCCATCATACCAATTCCACGAAAAATACATTTCCGATCACCGTCACGCTAATATTCCCCTTCCTGTTCGTTTTCCCACTGTTCAATTCTCCACACTTCCCACCATCATGGCCTCAGACGAAGGATACGCCTCCTTCCTCGACAAAGCAAACCAACCCACCGGCGCCAGTAGGACATCAACTTCAAAATCCACACATCAAAACCAACAACAAGATCTCACATCCCAATCTTCGAACACCCCTTCCGTCCTGAAATCATTAGACGTGACATTCACATCCGAATCTGACGAGCCCTTCGAACCCTTCACCGTTGCATACTCCGGCTCTTCACTACCTAGTGCTTTAGAGTTTGCCAAGGCGATCAAGCAGGATAAAGATAGTGTCGAAGAGGTGAGTGTTGGAGAGTTTGATCCGAGGGGTGAGTATGGGGATGTCGTTGAGGCGGTGAAGAAAGCGGCCGGGAGAACAAGGGAGGTGCGGTGTTTTACAGCCGAGGGCGGCAAGAGCAGAGTATTCTATTATGTTGTTGGCTTGGATGAGGAGAACAGGCTTGTGGGAGTTAGGGCTGTGAGTGTGGAGAGCTGAGACGGTTTGATCCGAGACGAGTGGGACATGGGCCATATTTCGATGGAAATTTACCAAGATGACTGCTTTGTCCTATATGCTCTGGCAGGGAACGGTCGGTTACGCTATGACTACAGCTTCTTCAACTCAAAATTCAGCATCATGGCGGAAGGCTGGTGCCGCGGTCCGGTCAACGCTTTCGGCAACCCACTATAGCTGGATGGACGGGAGTGAGGGTACCTGTTCTGGGATCCGGAGTGCTATCCTGGTTGAGCAAGATCACATCCCGCTTTCAAGTGCTGAGTAAGTTATTGGCTACGCATTTACTTTTATCTCTGGGAAGGGAGCTTTCAGAACGATGCGAGACCACTTTTCTGTGAACATGCTCATGTCAAGTCAAGCGTATTTCTCAATCTCAATTGCCATCAAAAGCTCATACGCAAAGCTGGGTTGTTCTCCGCTAAAGCAGAGCAGAGACGTGCGTACGAGTGAAAATAGCCCGAGGCCTCTTACAGCAGTAGTATTAAGGTATTAAGACCCTGGGCCGGGCCACCTGACCCTGAGCTGTTCATAATTGTTGTCATCGGTGTCGGGACGTGCGCCAACAAGGCTTTCCGAATACTTTATGATCGTGAGAATTAGCAGGCTAATTAAGCCATGGCCGTGAAACTCTATGAATGCTACAGAGCGCCGCGGCAGCGGTAATAACGTGGCACTTGAGATAGGACCGCAGCATGTGGTTGTCCATCATTTGGATGACATTGACAGGAGAGCTATTCAATCCTACCTCTTCTACGACTAAGCTCGGAGAGGCTCGGAGAGGTGAATCAGACTGAGCTTGGTCATGGATAAAATATGGTGGGGAGAATATACCATACCAATCCTCGCTTCGAGGTATGGTTGTGAGGAAAGATTACTCCGTGCTAGCCAAGAGACCACAGAGTCCGGATGAGTTCCACAATTGTGGCTGTGGCATTGAGACACACACGCATGCATACCAAGTATTCATGACCTTTCATACAGAAGGTACGAGTAATACTGACGAAGACGACTACCATCATTCAGCAGCAAGCATATCTTCCGTGCTTACAGAGTGCCAGCGTTCAGAGCACAAGACCTTGGTGACCTAGCGACCAGGATTGAATGCTTGCAGACAAGATTGCGATCCGCAGAGCGGGTACAAGAACAAAAAGATACAATTCAAAACAGTAGTAATGCCTGCCAGGCCAGCTCCACGTCAGCATCGAACTCCGTGCCCCAAAAGTCATCCAGATAACTGCGTTTCCTTATACGGAGTACTGTATTCAATGCTGTCTTCAAATGGAGATGGCCTTTTTGCAGTCGATTTTGCATGCAATTTACGCTATGGCATGCTCTTTCCCCTGCCGAGCTGTGTAATACAATGGTATTGAGGCGTGCAAAACAAGCAAAACCGGAAACGATAGCAAGGGGTTGGGGCAAATTGAGGCTTCGCATTGGACACAGCAAGGATAGACCTAGTCAAAATACAATCTCCGTCATCAGGCACATTTGCCACAGTACTGACTGTTACTGACAGATCTTCACGCTGCCGCGCAACTCCCACGGTCGCCTCGTCTGCACATCTTGACTGAGGTTGGCCAGTTGTCCTTGGTAGTGAGACAAGAGTAGCAGCACTGGTGCTGATTTTTGATTCAGCGGTGGAGATAAAGATGTTCGGTTTGATCAGTGATCAGGTGGTCTTTTGAGTAACAATATCCACTGCGTAATGAACGATAATTGAGGCTTGTCTTCGAAATTGCAAAGAGAGGAGATGCATTGAATTGCATGATTGAGTTTTTTTGGTTGTGGTGCTGCTGCTGGAACACAAACGTAAGCGGGTGCCGCGCAGGGAAACTTCTTGCAGAGGGGCGCCACTAATCATCGGTTGAACTTGGTGCCAAAACTTCCCTCCGCTCGCTGCGGCATGCTCCTTTCAACACCACGCCTCAATAACAGATACCCCCAAAGTTGAACATCCCTCTTCAACCCTGACCTGATTAGAAAACGACTGCAACCTATTGTGGACCGCACGCTCTTTTTCAACAAATAATCTTGCGCTATTTAGTTCCTGGATTGCACCCTGGGGAGCTGCTGTCGGGAATAAAGGAGAGAAAGCGCGCTTCCGGAAACCTCACATCATCAAATCACCACTTTCCTATTGTAAACCAACACCCCAATCCCATACCCTCTCGCTCCCTTTCTACCCTAAAAGACAGTGAAAACCGCAGACGACCATTCTGAGTGAAGTTCGGGAAGTGAAAACAGCTCGTGCCCTTCTGAGAGTCTTTGTTCTCCTTCAACCGCATCCTGGAGCCGACTTGTCGAAATTACTTCAACAAAAATTCTGGCGATCGATTGTTTGACGACTGGTCGATCGCCTCAAAATGTCGTCGAATAGCAATAGCTCCTCTTCGTCTCCGCCACGAGTACCTCCACATATTCGCCTTAATTCCGGCCAAGAAGATCTCCTCTCGAATGAGAACAATAGACAACAGCAACACAACTCTGGTGCATCGCGATCATTAATACCTCCTGTCGGACCCATTCGAACCCTGACTTCACAAAATCAACTATACAACGCTCCTCTAAACCAAGATTCACAAGAAAGATTATTACCACCCAATCGGTCCAAATCACATAGACTTCGGGAAGATGATTCCCCTATGAAATCGCCAGATCGATCTGGTTTTTCGTCAAGACGAACCAGTTGGAGCTCGGAACGAAGTCGTGACAGCCGTGGCTACGAGAACCCGTTCAGCGATTCTAGAGGGCCATCGAGAGCTGAATCCAGAGCTGACAGCGACGATGACAACGTAAACACGCAGACTGTTTCAGAAAAGTACAATATCTTGCCATCTGCCGGGCTACTTTTGTTCCCAGAAGATATTGAAAAAGATGACTATTTGCACAACCCGGACCCAAGCGGCAAGGAAGAGCGCGATTGTGACATGCTCACGCGACGAGGTCTCATCAATGTTGGGGGTCTAACCCTAATTACGATCGGTATCTTGCTGCTATTCATTGGTTACCCAGTTCTGTAAGTATTAGCATAACTGAAGTGTCTATAGATTTGGAAGCTAATCTACTCTTGTAGGACCGTTATTCAACGGTACACACTTAAGCCTGATCCCTGCAGAAACAATCCAGATTGTATCAAAGTTGGCAAGCTACCATTGTTGAAGAATGTGCGGCACACTCTTATCGACCCTGACACACCGAAGTCTGCTATGACGAAGAAGGATCACCACGGCAATACATGGAACCTCGTTTTCTCTGATGAATTCTCCAAGTCGGGTCGAACATTCTTCGAAGGAGACGACCCATACTGGCAAGCAATGGACATCTGGTACGGTGTTACGCAGGATCTTGAGTGGTACGACCCAGACGCAGCCACAACAACCAATGGAGCCCTGGAATTGCGCTTTGATGCGTTTCAGAGCCACGGCTTGAATTACCGCTCAGGAATGCTCCAGTCTTGGAACAAAATGTGCTTCAAAGGTGGACGACTAGAAGCAAGTATGTCTTTGCCAGGTCGAGGAGACACCATTGGCTTCTGGCCTGGTTTCTGGGCTATGGGAAACCTTGGACGAGCGGGTTTTGCAGCAACTACTGATGGCTTGTGGCCGTACAGTTATCACGACCGATGTGACGCCGGCATTACGGCTAATCAGAGCTCGAACGATGGTCTGAGCCATCTTCCCGGGATGCGTCTCCCCGCCTGCACTTGCAAAGGAGCTGATCATCCTTCTCCTGGTAAATCTCGCTCAGCTCCCGAATTGGATGCAGTTGAAGGTAGCGTTCATGCGCTTGACCAGGTAGGAAACCAAATCGGTGTGGCTTCTCAGACATTCCAGCTGGCACCATTCGATATATGGTACCAGCCAAACACTGGTTTGTAATATCCATCGTATCTCATGCGCACTTGCTGACTGATGATACACAGAATTTATGGAAATATTCGATCATTCGCTTACCCAGATGAACGAGTATCATGGAGGCCCCTTCCAACAGGCCGTGTCTGGGGTAAGCAATCTCAATAACCAGTGGTATGACGGAAATGGGTATCAAAAATACGCCTTCGAGTACAAGCCGGGAGCTGATGGTGATTCGACATTTTTTATTGGCGACGAAGCAACATGGAGGCTCACAGCAGATGCTATCGGGCCAAATGGAAACATCGGCCAACGAGTCTTTCCCGAGGAGCCCATGTACGCCATTGTCAATTTCGGTATGTCAAGCGGATTCTCTGCTCTGAATCTCACTGGAATTGCTCCTCTTCTTCCCGCAACAATGAGGGTCGACCACATCCGAATTTATCAAGATCCGAATGCGGAAAGCGTGACCTGCGACCCTCCTGGCTATGAGACCACTCAATACATCGCACAACATTACGACGTCTACACAAATCCAAATCTGACACTATGGTAAGCACACTGACCACAAGCAATCACATCCTTCGCTAACTTTCGTCGTTAGGAGTCAAACAAATTATGATTGGCCGAAGAACACCCTCGTCAACAAGTGTTGATACTAATGAAAAGTCTTGTTCAGTTCGACCCGCTTCGTTGCGAGCGCTCGATACTCATTGTTTGGCGTTTTGTTCAGCGGCATGCATTTGGGAGTTGGCGCATCTGGCAGCTAGATGTCATGCATATCAATATTCTTGGTGGAAATGATTCTTACGGCTCTGCGGCGTGTGCAAATTCAGGCTCTGTCACGCGACATGCATACCCAACGCGCTGGGTCTATACAGCCTGTTCTGTTTCTAAAGACCTCGACTAGGATTCGAGGACTTTTGTACATTTTTGTGCTATGCGGATGTCGTGTACAGTACAGCGCTCAGCTCGGGGCTCGCAGGGGTGCATGTGCATCTCGTCTTGCAAGGAGGAATCGTGGTAGATCCCTTACGAAGACACGGTGTTGTGAAAGGACCTCGAACATCTTGGGCCGATCAGACTGGGTCTCTCCCACAACGTCCCAGTGCGGGAGATGGTCCCGGCGTCCTGCCAGAAGAAGAAGCCTTGTGACAGACCTGTATAGACTTGGGGCACTCGGTTGGACAATTCAATCACCAATTAATCATCCTTGTTCCTTTTCCGTCCTTTGCTGTAGTTCCATTTACCATGCTCTGTCCTGGTCCTGCCATTTGTCCACAAATATTGGGATTCATCTCTGCATTCCGCTGCTGCTCGTTGTGCTACATGGTTTCTTGCTCAGCAGTCACACATTTTCCCTGTTATTCGTTCTCCCGAAATTGCCCGTCACCTAATTATCACCCAAGCCGAACCCACTCTGTCGGGTCTCACCCCACCAATCCTACGACCAGTCTCACACATCTTGCTCCAAAAACAGCTTATCCTGGAAACAGGCAGCTCTCAATCCTGAAAGGACTGATTCAGCAAGTCTCTTGATAGCCGTTATGAGACCGTCTTTCTCCCCAAATTGACATTGTTGACATAAAATTCGAGGAATGTGTTTGTAGCAAGATATCAGACCTCCAACTACCTCGACTTCCAATTCGAGCGACCTACATACAAAAAGTACACCGTATTGCCGTTTGCCTTTCCAAGTGGGGCAACGCTGCGGTCGTCAATGGCTTCCAACGGCAAACTTCCCCCTAAAATAAGCCATCAGGACCGGTTGAGGCAGTCTGATGCGCTGGCCGTCCTGCAGTCACCCGAATTGTTGACGCGCTGCGCACTCAAACATGACCAGGTGTGTTCTACCGTCGTTTTTGGGCATAGGGCCCTTCCATTGCATATGGACGTATTGCGGCCGTTGAGTATTTGAAGTCTACTCATCCCACCATGCTCAAGGACATATTTTCACTTCTTTGTCCTCGACCTCTTCGGATTCGTTGTCATGATCGTCTACTTGACCCTACAACACTTGTAAATACAACCACCCTACCTCAACAGCTAATGTCTTAGCAGAGCGTTCCAGCTACTCGCCTTGCTTATGAAAAGCGAGCAGCTGGGATCGTCGACAGGCCCGACGGACAAAGTTACAGAAGAGACGTCACGGCAGCAGAGGACACCTTCAAACCGAAGTGGATGATAGACGAGGAGAGGGAGCAGGCCGAGCAAAGGCGACACAGGGATCGATGAACATATGGTCTAGAAATCGAGTCGTCCCTTGAAGTCGCATGAAGTTGCTTCCTGAGATTCTCGCACGCCTTGCAAAAGAGATCACGTTATAATCGCCAGCACTGAGTATCGTACGGCTATTGAGAATAGCTAACTATGCGTGGAAGGGAGATTACCTTGGCCCCGAGAGATAGTGGTGGATTGGTTTGAAGCTGGCCCATCGTTCTTTCTTTCTTTCTTCCTCCCTGTAGCACAATCACAATCCACATTCCATTCGAGAGCCTCCAAGTTACAGGATCGCCTGCCTGGATCGACCCAAACATTGCGTGTAAATATGGACCTGAGGAACAAGTACGACAATTCTCAGCGGACACTGCTCAGATATCACACAATGCGCCAAGGCATCACTAACGATGTGATCCATTCCGAACTTCCCAATGTTCCCTCGCGTGGTACATGATGAAACTATGTGATTTTCTTGGCCAAGTACGCCCTCGGGAAATACATCATACGTGTGTAAACAGTCTCACACGTGCAATCCTCCTGTTTACTGGCCAGGAAATTGCTGCCACGGCCTCCAAGATTTCTTAGCCAGCTCACAAACATTGGCACGGTGGCCTGCTACGCCATGTTAAAGAGCATGCCGTGGCTGTGCTCGTGATATTGAAACTGTTGGAGCCTTACGGCAACACGGAAGTGCTTGTCTCATGTCTGGGAAGTCGTTTAATGATGCTCATCTCTCCTCAGCTTTCCCCTTGATCCTCCATGCGAAGCACTGCCAAGGCAGGCGCTGGTCCAAAAGGCAATGAAATCAGCTCCAAGACGTATTGGCAGTGCAACGTGTTGAACCAAGCAACATGCTGGAATTCAAGTGATTGTTGCAAGCGACCAGTGTCAGGTGCTTGGAAGCTCGAAGTGGATACAAAAAGTCTGTGCTGTCAAAGCTTGCTTGCAGGATTCTGAATTTTCTAGGGCACCATTGTGGCTATTTGGCTGTCGTGGGCCTGCGAAGATACGTAGTACGAGCAGTTCAGCAAGTTCGGGTTGAATCATCCCTGTGGATCAACTCCACTTGATTCGTTGGAGAGGAAAATGCCGCTCGGATTCTCATGGCTTGGCACTACCGCTGCCACAATCCACCCCTTCAGCTACTCTTCTACAGCTTCATCGAGGAGTCTGCAACAACATTACACAGCTCCATCTTGAGGGCAAAAGTCTCCGCTGATCACAGGCAACGCAAGATGTCCTTCCAGGCGGACAGAAGAATGATGTGATACCAACTAGCAACGCAAGCCAAGCAATCCAAGATGCCCAGCGTGCTTGGCCAGTCTGGGCGGGTCTTGAGTAGAGAAACGAGTCGGTCCACTTCTTCTCCTCAAGGGTAGGCATTCTTGAACGTCTTATAACCATGAGGCGTCTTCCATACACGTCGGTGTGCACGCGGCCGCTCACCAACCTCATTCTGCGCATCTCCTCCTGTCACTGTTGTCACTTTTCTACATGAAGGCTGACCCCACAGCATAAGCGGACTCTCCGCCCTGCGGCCGACCTGAATTAGCATTTCACCTCGATGTCTTCCCGAGGTCATTCTGCTTCTGTCATAGATACGCCCGGCTATCAACAGAGCAGACCAGCTATTCCTATTTCCCGCTCCTCCGTCCACTCTATCCCCATTCAAAGTCCTCCGACAGTCTATCTCGGGAAACAGCTTTACAGTCCTTCAAGCCAACAGGCGCAGGCCTACGGGCATCTTCAGAGGGAGCATGGTTCAATATCGAGCGCATTGACAGACTCTTCCCCCCATACCATACCCCGGCAAACAGCAGGTACTATCCATATCTACTCACCTACCCTTTCCTTATCGTCTCAACCGGAGGAAGGCCCGCTGGAAACTCCGCGAGCAATGAGAGCACATCCCAACCAGTACACAAGACCCTCAAGGAGGGAGATGGCGGAGATCAATGCCGCATATCAACAGTCTTGCGAAGAGGACGATTTCTCCGAAATCTCGGAGGCTCATGCGATTCGGATACTGGTATGTTGCCACAACGTCATCAGCAATTCACCAATCTTACTTGAAACAGGTCTGGCTGTCTCTGCTTGACCCGTTATATTGCACCCTAGTAGCCTTTTACACCTTTATCATATTGTTGCCACTTCTCCTGCTTACGTCATTACACCTTTGCAAGTCAGACTGCAACTTGTCAAGTTCGATCGTCCGTTTTATTTCTCCCATGTTGAGGCAGCATCTCAAAATGCTTGGTGCAGAGTCGATCGAAGACCGCCAAGATCTTGACTACAAGCCAATTTCACTGATCACAATGTACCTTGCAGCTCCAATATTGAGTCTCGGCGTTGCGATTGCAGCATGGGTGTCGGCATCTTTCTGGATCTTCGCAATTGTTATGGGGAATCCAGATGGCTCAGAACGAAGGGATGATGGGAGAGCAACGGTCTTAGGGGTGAGAAATCGGTGGGAAAGATACTTGCTCTCGGCGGTTCGATGATGCATACTTCTTGATTTTCTAAGTTTCTTAGCGGTATTCCATATTCCAGACCGATTTACATGAGCATGAGGGCATTGTAACGAGTTTCAGGCAAATACTGGGTGGCCCAGGTTTGGGGGCATGTCTGGTGAGGTGTTCAAGACGTTCAGAGCGAACTGAAGAACAGAGAATTGTGAATGATGGATCCGAGACCCACCAGATATATCCACGGATCTGGCAGGACGATTGGCACAGCCACGTCATATTTGGCCGATAGGGTTGTACAGCCAGAGTCAATCTTCTTCACCTCTTATTCCCGCCTCGATGTCAGTCTCACTTGCCTACCGCATCTGAAAGGAATGAGCTCCTCACAGCGACCGGCTACTGTGTAGACAACCTTTACGGGTCATCAAAGATTACTTTGCCCGAGTGCTGTAAGGATAGCGGGCTACAAATCCTTTAGCAGGCCATCACTGACCTTCGACTTTTCTATCCCCGCACCAAGATTTGGAGTATCCGCACTCGACATTTTCTTTTTCAATCCTACACGCAACTGCTGAAGATGTTGCTGGAAGAGAGGCTGGCCAAGGTTAAATCGCCCAATCTTCAGAATCAACAGCACGTAAGCCTCGAAACAACTTCTTTCACGTTCTGGGCTCCAGCTGACTCAGACGTAGACAAGCGTGGTACTGTCGTCCATCGAAGATACCCTGAAAGACCAAAAGACCGATTTCACACCAACCGCATATTTTGCCGCTCTCCTTGCGATTTTGCGACAGTCCTCCTCTGCCTCGTCTACCGAGACCAGTTCTGAGCTTGTGACCTCGACTGTTTACCTGCTGGATCTTGTCTCCTCTTATGTTCCTGCACCGCTCTTGCGAACACAATTTTCTCAGATACTCTTACTGCTTGCCCCCATTCTCGGGAGTAATGAGGTAGCAGCGCCTCTTCTCAGATCTACGATAGGATGTCTCGAGTCTCTACTGGTGGCGCAGGACTCTGCAGCATGGAATCTGCCTTCAAGCCAGGGTGGACCCAGGAAGGCTATTTCAGTAGTATTGGCCTTGTCTCTCGCTGGCAGGCCAAAAATAAGAAAGAGATCCCTGGAGGCCTTGATGAACATTCTCAAGCACCCTCCTCAAGGTCCAGTTTTGGATCATCCAGTGGCGGACCTTTGCGCAACAATGGCCTTGAACAGCCTTAAGGAGGCAGTCAATACTGCATTGCAGCTCAAGAAGCAGAAGAGTCGACATGAAGATGGACACAATCCAGGTTTGATGCACGCACTCCAGCTTACGAAGAGCATTGCTGCGGCATCAGGAGGTTGGCCAAGCAAGAAAATTGAGCCACTGGTTGAAGCTCTGATGACTGTGTCAAAATCTACAAACGATTACCTGGTCATAGGAGCTTTCGAAGTATTCGAAGCCATTTTTGAAGCCATGCATGACGAAATGTCGTCGCCCAAACTTCCAAGGTTGTTGGATGCGATTGTGGAGCTGAAACCAGCGCAGAACGACTCCCAACTCCTACCTTCATGGATTGCTGTCATGTCCAAAGGCTACCAGTTTGCGTCCGAACTAACTCCAGAGGACACTTTCATGAAACTTCCAGATCTGTTCGACATTATCTCACCATTCTTATGTCAGCCCAGCCATAATATTCGCATTTCAGCATCGGAATGCTTGATATCGTTCTTTGCTAACTGTGTCCCAAGGCAAGTGGTTATTGAACCCTCAGTATACGATGAGAAGATCTTTGAGCAACTGGGGAAAAAGGCAAATGATTTGCTGTCTATCAAGTATCAAGCAGCGTGGATGGAAGTCTTTAGAACTTTGTCCGCTCTGATACAAGCAATGAGATGGCGGGGTGGTGACTACCTTCTTCCTGTTGTCAAAGCAGTCGGTGATCTGCGCGGGAATGACTCGTTTCAGGGGAAGAAGGAGGCAGACGAGCTTCTAGGCCATGCCATACGCAATATGGGTCCAGATGTCGTCCTGTCTATCCTTCCACATAATCTTGATCAGAACAATCATAAGCACCAAGGTCGAGCGTGGCTGCTCCCGCTGCTTCGAGACCACGTTTCAAACACGAAGTTAGCCCACTTCAAATCAGACCTCATGCCTTTGAGTGAGCAGATATACCAGCAGGTCATGGAGCATGGTACTGCCGAGAAGACGCCGCGAATCAAAATCTATGAAACAGTCGTCCATCAGATTTGGGCGACACTCCCAGGCTATTGCGATCTGCCCTTGGACTTGCACGTGACTTTTGATCAGTCGTTCGCCGAGCTGATGTCGAATTTGCTTTACAAGCAAACAGATCTTCGCGTGGACTTGTGCCGAAGTCTTCAAAATCTGGTGGAATCCAATCAAGCAGTACTAGCCGCTAAGCTATCTGATGGAGACATGCTCTACGAGCGCAGAACGACACAGTCTGGAGCGGCGAAGAATATAGAGCATCTGTCAGGCTTATCCGGTAATCTCCTGGCTGTCCTGTTCAACGTTTACAGCCAAACAGCTCCACAAAGTCGAGGTTACATTCTTCAATGCATCAATGCATATCTGAGCATCACAACCGAACAAGATCTCGTTGAGACATTCACTCGCGTGTCCTCCATACTTGATGCCTCACTAACTAAACCTGACGATGCACCTACTCTAAAACAACCCCAACTCAAAGACAAACTCCCACCAACCTCTCATACCCTCCTCGACCTAGTTATCGCCCTCTCAATCTACCTGCCTCGCTCCGCATTCCCGTCTTTGTTCTCTCTCGCCTCCCGCATTCTGACCCACGTTACAGTAACATCCACTGACCCTCAGCTCATCAAAAAAGCGTACAAACTCATTCCTCGACTTGCCACCTCCCAAGCCGGAGCCGCAGCAATACAAGCTCGCAGCTCAGAACTCCAGTCTCTCATCTTGACATCCAGCGACAAAACACCAGTCCCAGCCCGTCGCGACCGCCTCTTAGCAATTCACATCCTCGTCACATATCTTCCGACGACAGATCTGCACTTCATCCCCACAGTCCTCAGCGAGATAGTCCTTGCATGCAAAGATACCAACCAGCGAGCACGCGAGGCAGGTTTCGATCTTTTAATCCACGTAACGAACCGGATCATCGATGCCGAGCGCAACCCGCCAGAAACAGTCATCAAAAACAGTCTTGTTCCGCATATGCCAGACAATGCGCCAGCTGCGCCAGCCACGCTGGAAGAGGTCTTCACAATGGTCAGCGCAGGGCTAGCGGGCGTGGCGCCGCATATGGTTGCTGCTACCGTCACCGCCTTAGCCAGACTACTGTTCGAGTTCTACGACAGACTTGCGAGGCCGGTATTGGAGGATCTACTAGGCACGGTGGAGATGTTTCTTCAGAGTTATAATCGCGAGATTGTGCGTACTGTGTTGGGGTTCGTGAAAGTTGCTATAGTGGTGCTCCCGGAGGAGTTGTTGGGCGAGCAGAGGATGGCGGGGATGCTGAGAGGGTGTATGGTGTGGAGTAAGGAAAATAAGGGGAGGATGAGGATGAAGGTCAAGGGGATCTTGGAGCGGTGTATGCGGAGGTTTGGGGCAGAGATGGTCGAGGGGTGGTTGGGCGCGGATGAGGCAGGAAGAAAGATGGTGGCGAATATCAGGAAGAGGAAGGAGAGGGCAAAGAGGAAGAAGAGCGTCAACAAGAAGGAGGAAGATAAGATGGACGAGGAAGAGAGGGGAGGGAAGACGAAGAAACGCGAATTCGACAATGAAATCGATGGAGCTGTCTACGGTTCCGACGATGACTCCGACCTCATCGTCGGCAGCGACGACGACGAAAATGAAGACGACGAAGACGACGAAGACGACGAAGAAATGACTGGCATCTCATTCAAAAAAGGTGCTGCATCAGCCCCCACCTCATCAAGGAAGAAACACCAAAAACACCAATTCATCCGCGAAGACGCCTCCGATGACGAACCCCTTGACCTTCTCGCCCCTAATGCTCTAGCCAGTATCTCGAGTAGGAAATCCTCCCGCGCCTCGAACCTATCGGATCGGATGAAGCGGAAGACGAAAGCTAGGGTGAATGAGGATGGGAAGCTCGTGCTTGGTGGTGACTCTGATGATGGAGGTGATGATAGCGATATGCTCATGGGAGGGTCTGTGGATACGACAGGGCGAGAAGGAGCTGGAGAAGGGGCAGTGAACGCGTATGTAGATGCTGTTGATGGACCTGATGCGGTAAGGAGGGGGCAGAAGGGGAAATTGAAGGTTTCGACTGGGAATCAGAAGAAGAGTATCCGTAAAGAAGGTGGTGGGTGGAAGAAGATGGGATTGGATGAGCAGGAGGCGAAGGAGGTTTCGAGAGGGACTGTGAAGGGCAGGGGTAGGGATGGTGGGCGTAGTTCCAGAGCGAATGGTAAGTTGCCGCAGAGGAAGCAGAAGGAGAGGAATGGTGTCGTTGGCAGTGGGGGCATAAGGGGTGGAAAGGTGCAGAAGAGGGACGCACGGGGTGGAAGGGGAAGCCGAGGCATAGGCAGAGGCGGAGGCAGAAGCGGAGTCAGGTTCGGGGGCGGGAGGGGAGTCGGTCGATAAGTGTTCAGGTGCTGTTCGGGACATGAGAGAGCCGTACTTCTGGCTGGACCTATAGAATGATACCCCCCAGAGAGAAGGAACGAATCAACGACCTTGCCTGGTATTCGAATCATGTGCTTTTGCCATCTAACCAACGTCACGATTGGGAAGCTAGCTGATCGATGGCGGCCGAGGCCGTTGTATGCTAAGTGAGGACTAATTATACAGGGTCGGCCGAAGCAAATGGCCCCAACTAGCTCACGGATCCAGGCCGCACTCATACGAAGAGAGGGTTGAAGTAAACCTCCCACATACGGTCCCTCCCAAGTCAAGCAATTTCACGTGCTCTCAAAATGTCCTGGCGAGCCAAGCCACCAGTTTGTGATGTTGTCAAAACCTGGAGTTTGAAAAGTCCCGGGTCAACGCACTGTCATGGAGCCAGCTGACCGTATAAACGTCCGTCCGGCTGACCACCCGTTCGATATCATGTGATACCTCCTTCGCAAGGGACTCTATCTGGTAAAGGTTGCCTCTTTGGCCAATTCTGCAGGATACAGAGTGGATTAACCGAAGCACCCGTTAAGAAGTCGAGGGAGGATAGCCACAGGTTGGTAGACAGAATGTCAGACAGCAGTTGGTACAAATTGTATATCCACAGTTGATATGTTCAGAACAGGTCTGTGTGAAATTTTGCTTCATCATGAAAAGTGTAGGATGAAGGATGGATAGATGGGGTGGCTTCGAGCCAGAAGCAAAACTCAGCATGGAAGACAGACGCACCAGTAGGTTTTGTAGGTGAAGATTTGATGTTGTTGAAACATTGAATGTCCTTGACTGTTCGCAGGCATATCATTCCGTTTCGAAAACAACTCTTCGAGCAAGAGCACTGCGCCTCAGGGGCTACAGAGCTGGGTTTGTAAGCTGGAGGTCGGTGGCGTGAATCCAATCAATGCCCATTTTTCACTTTTGTTCCCTTTGAGACAGTTCGTCGGTGTTCTTGCTGCCAGCACGACATTCTGGCGTGAGTCATGACTTGGCACTGAAAGGGACCATTCAGTCACTTGTTGCATCTCCCAAAATGGAGAACAAGTTCAACAAGAGGACACAAGGTTAAGGCTTTGTTATGAAAGATTATCGCAGAAATCGTGGGCTGAATAGCGGCTGCGTAAAACCACTCTTCTTTCCCCTTAGGTAAGAGTGATTGGAGACGTCTTCCTACTAAGACAAACCAGATGATGTAAAATGCAAATGATGAAGCTCTGCTTTCCAGATAAGGCTCTGCTTTCGAGATGATGCAGTAAGGTCAGCTCATCTCGTGAGGAAGAGGTCATGAGCACGACTAGATGGTCCAAGGCAAAGACGGACTCAACCCGGTGAGTGATTCTGCCCATCAATTTTCGGCTTCTTGAAGAATCCTTCGAGGTTTTTTTGCTTCGCATCGAAGGCAGTACTACCGACACCTCCTCTTGTTCTCTTCAGGTTGCTCAGATGATCCTTGCCATTCACAGTTTTGATCAGCATCTGGTAGCCGCTCATCATCGATATTACCGAGGCAATATTTGCCGGTGGAGGCGCATCGGAACTAGGCCGAACTGGAACAGGCTTGATGTCGAGTTCGAGATAGCCAGTATTTGACCACCCTGGCAAGTATTCTAGGGGTTTGCTGCCCTTCAAGACGCTTACTTCAGGGCCAAATGATACACTTCGAGGACCAAGTCGTTGAAGCAGAGCTCTCCATAGGATCGACAATATTATACCATGAGAGACGACCGCGACTGTGCTCTCGTGTTCCAATTCAGCAGCTAACAATGGATGTATGATCTCATCAAGGAAAGTGTCCGTTCTTGTGGCCATCGACTGATGCGTTTCTTTTGGCTTGAAGTCTGGATGTTCAGGAGCGATGTGTTTGCCATTCTGTCCCTTCGCATTCGGCTTCGATGCCCATGGTTGGCACTCCAAAGATCCAAAATCTTGCTCTCTCAAGATTTCCAAGACTATTCTTTCTGGTTTGACCTTCTCAGTCAGTTTCTCGCTTATCTGGGCATCGACAATGGCATCTGCTGTGAGACGCGCTCGCGTCAGATCGGAAGAAAGTACATGAGTGAAAGTAATTCCTCTTTGTTGCACCAGGTAGCGCGCAAGGCGATGTGTCTGAAGGGCACCATGGGTAGTGAGCCGAGAATCAGTTACGCCTGCACTTGGAAAGCGTTAGCAGGATGGAAGTGGGAAGGGTTGAAGAAGCACCCACAGGAGTCCCGCTACGTTGTGTTCCGTTTCGCCATGGCGGATCAAGAGCAGCAGCATTCGGAGTAGCCCTGTGGCCTCTTGAGGTTGAGACAGAAATGAGTTTGTGATGGAAACCTTGCAGGTTAGGTTTGTACCTGCCAAGACATGAAAATCTGCCAGGAAAGCAGCTCCGGCCCTTGCGCTTCGGCAATGTATTTCGCTCCTCTCCGTAGCATGCCCTAGGCGTGCGCACATCAATTACGAACTCCGTCCTCTGAATGTGCGGTTTGGAGTCTTTGCCATTCGTTCGTCCCTTCTTGGCCTGGTCATCGATTGATGATGAGAAAATCGAGAACTAGGTCCAGATCTCTCGCTTGCCGTGCATTTATGGCCAATTGGACTTGTCCACAGGCCGAACGGCGAACTGCAGCGCTCGCACTTGACGCAGCGCGAATATGACCGTCGGAGTTGACTCTCTGAACACATTGCGCAAACATCAAGGCGGACTTTAGCTTGCTGGCCTCCAAGGCCGGTCTTTCTCGACTATCTGCTGTTCTTCTATTTTGATGATTCCTCCGTCTCGACAAAACTAGAACACATTCTCTTACAAGTCGTCGAGTTGTGAAAAGTTGCTACCAACATGGCCCTCGTGAATGATGCTCTCTGGTTCATCCAACCGCTCCAGATCTTCAGCACGCTGGGTGCTGCCGTGAACTTTGGTACGTGGCCCCAACAAGCCGGAAAATTGTCAATCAATTAATCAATCAGTCAATCAATCGACAATCTATGTTTCAATACGAGATGATATGCTAATTGGCTGCTAAACAGGTGGATCAGCCCTCCAGAGTCCTTTGATCATGCCGATGCTTCAGATGCCACAAGTTCCGGTCAAATATGCTGGTCAACAGACAGCCTACCTCCTCCATAACAGGTACGCGATGTCGAGTCTCCTCAATCCAACGTCGCAAGAAACCATACCCAGACATAGGAAATCTAGAGCGAAAGGTCGCCTGCGCCAACTAAGAAGCACAGCCTGCATCAAGGACGCCCCAAGGGCAATTCTGGTAGTCAGCTGACTGATATGGGCAGCGAGCATTTCTTCCCCCCTCTCAACGCGGCCTGCACTCTCTCCAACCTCCTAACAACCATCGTCGCATACCTGAACCGCGACAGCCATCCCGTCGCTGCCGCAAAGCTTCCGTACCTGTGCATAGCTACCGCAGCCAATATCGCCACGACGGCGTACGCGCTGCTTATCATGGTGCCGATGAACAAGAAGCAAGCAGCCATTGCTGAAAAGCTGAAGGATAGGGAGAATGAGAATGAAGAGAAGGAGCTCAGGAGGCTGCAGAGCAGGTGGTCGCAGCTGAACTATGGAAGGGCGATGATCATGATTGCTGGGAGTGTGGCAGGTATGATGGGTATTTTGGTGCAGCATGCGTAGGGCTATGTTGTCAGGAAGCAGGTCCTTAGAGCTCAATGCTATGTTCTAGAGCAATGGCTGCCGTTTCCAGCTCCCTTTGACGCTGTTTTTGACCTCCTTTGCACCGCGAAGGCGGCTAGTCGCACGTGACATAGTCTCATCTATTTTGTCAACTTAATTTCCATTTTCAGCGCAGTTTAGCGCATAGACGACCTTTCTCCCACCCCCCCAACATCAACAGTCCTCCTATCCTTTCTTTCGCTCCATATAAATTCAGCCTGAAGATAGGTATCATCGTAGCTGCTATGGCCATGGCCGCGGCCGCTGCGTTGATGGCGATTATCCCTGGTGTCACTGAATTGGTGACGTTCCTATTTGAGAATAGTACTCCCACGTTTTAGCGTCGAAATTTTGCTGCAGCCTTGGCACGAAAAACATCAAAAAGAAGTACTATTGTTATCTGAGCAGCATTGTATTATATTTCCCCTACATCCATTCATACCACCCTATATAATATAAGACCTTGACCCGACATTGCTCTTCAACGCCTGACCCAAGCTTATATTATAATACTCGCTGAGCGTGAGGGTGGAGACGTTGACACATGTCGCGATTTTCATGATCGCCGTCAGGGAAGCGGTCCGCCAGCAGCTGCAAAGCTCGTTCCACAAAATGACCTCTCCAATCATGAATTGAGAGCTGTACTAGTTTGGTGCATGGTGAAGGTCTGTCCATCAGCTTCCGGCGAAATCAATGCGAAAGCTCTGTAGTGTGCCGAGCGCCATCGCAATTTCGACGTCCGGCTCGTTGGTCTGTTTAAGAAGGATTTCTGGCACCGCCTGCCCATCTAGCATTGCCATTCGCGATAGTACTTCCGCCGTATAAGGTTCTCGCTCTCGGATCTGAATAAACGACAGCTTCCATGTCCGAAATATCGAGTTAGGAAACCCGCGTTCTCGGCGTCCATCTTGCAAGTCTTTGCTGAGGTGGTCCCCTAGGTTTTCGTCGTCCTTTTCGAGCGCCGCTACATACTTTCCCTAACTAGAGATATTCGATTCAGAATTATGAAAGCAGCGGCCTGCGTGATAGCAAGAGGGATGTACGCTAGGATGCTGGATAGCTTGTTTGTATCTGGTGAATCAACGTCGATCACTGTATTTCTTACCCTTGATTGTAATAACAGCAATGCATCCTTGATATCAAATGGTGAAACATCAATGCAATCTTCTCCATCTATTAGATCCTCTCCGAGATTTTCGCTCCGTGTCGTGACCAGGATTGATTACTCTCCACTCCGTCAAAAAGGCCTTCAAGCAGGCCGCGCGGCGGTAGCGGCCGCATATCTTTTGCCATATCTTGTTCTTATGACTGCCTGCGTAATCGCAAACGCCCTTGATCACACTAGTCGGAAGATTGTCCCACATTCCAGCACCTTCCATCTCGAATGCACTCACTTTCTCTTCGGCAGCAATCTCGTCTCTGTGATGAGCTGACTTCATTACCAGATCCCCAGACGCAATGCGACCGAAGTGAATGTCTGGTTCTTGTGTCCCTGCACCTGTTGCTCTCTTCAATCGCTCGCGGGTGACTAGCTGGTTGTCGTCGCTATCAAATTCAATACAGGACAGTTGAAGCCCATTATTAGAGACCCCATCTTCCTTCTTCTGACATTTGGCACATATAGGGCAGGCGTCAAGTTCATGATGTTGATGTCGATAAGTTGGTTTGTAAAGCTTATCCTTGTCTGAGCCTGGATAGTTCGAATGTTCGATTTCTTTTCGCATTTAAATCTTAGCAAGATGAATAGAAGTGTTCTTGATAAGCTCCGAACGACCCCTCCTCAATCCTTCAATCTTGGTCAAGAGGGCTCGAATCTCTTGGTTGGGTCGACCAAGGTTATCTTCAAGCGTGTCCTTCCTCTCAACCTTGTTCGAGTATTGCTGCCCAAAGGTGAATCGCACCAGTCCAGTGCTGATGATGATGACATCGCCAAGAAGAATTTCTTTGCCGTCACTTTCCTTCGGCACTCCTCCACATATCCCAGCTAGCAAGCCGAGTCTCACACGAGGAAAGCTGGAAATGGAAAGGAGACTGGCCGCTACTGCCGCTGAGAATGCCGCGCCCATGCCCGGCATATACGCCAAAACGAGATTGTGATTGCCGGTCCTCCCAATGGTGTACGCATTTGTTCGCCTGATGCTTTTGTATACATATCATGCTCTTCCCAAAACTCGTCAAATCGAGCCTCGATGGCATTGCGTCCGATTGGTAAGGCGCATATCATGGGCATCTCAAATCCACTGCGGTCGAAGGGCCGACAAGGGGATGCCATTACATGCTAAACTCTTGTGAAGGTGAGATAAAGGATATTGATGCGTCTAGGTAGGTTTTTCGGAAAGTTGCCCAGATACCGGTCTGTCCAATTTGTCTAGTACGTTATAATGATCCAAGGAGGGTATTCAGGGACTAAAGTAAACGGGGTTTAACAGATGAAGACCAAGACTTAGAGAAAGCGAGAGAGCAGCAAGATGTTTGAGAAGAGGTTTCGATATCTGCGGCGATGTCTGCGGCGATGTCTGCTAGTCCTATGTAATAAATTCTAGAGCACGGTGAAGCGGAGCGGGATGTCTTGTGTGATATCGTTTTTGCTACGGTTGCAGAAGAGGTAGATCGACGAAGCGTAAACAATTCAACCATGTGAGTGAATCGCCTGATCACAGAGCGGAACAGGCTATTTAGACAGAATTGCTAAAAGTGGCTAGAGCATTAAGCCCGGCGCTATCCCATATAAGTATAATTACTAATCCAATCCGGCTTGTTGACGGCTAAGAATATACAACACTTTCAGTTTGATATCGAACCTGATGCATTAGATGATGTGATGAGAGGACTGCATAGAACAAGCTTACTGTTCCTCTGATTTCGTCTCGACTCATGAATATCATCGCATGAACACATCCCGGACGGCCACGAGCGATGCAATTCGGCGGGCAGCAGAATCGATCTACTCCCTTAGAGGCTCACATTGCGTCCTCGGCAACACCATGTGCCCGACATACAACCCCCCTTCACAAGGGGTCTGGTCTTCGCCCGGGTGTATCACGATGCACATCTGACGGACTCAATTCAAGTGCCAACGGGGAACTTCGGCTCCGCGTCCGTCAGAGCATTATTTATACGCTGCCAATACTTCCAAGATAACACGGATCGGCCTTCAAATGGGCGCGAGAAAACTTTCGTACCACCTGCGCCTTGAGGTCTCCCCGGTCCGCTACTTGGACCACAAGCGTGCGGAGATCCCCATGTACTGTAGTTTCCGTTGCTGGTAGAAAATCCACAGCAACTGTACAGCCTTCCGACCGGTTCTATTCGTTGCCTTACCCGGTGCCGTCTGATCTCACACCCAGACATTTTCCACCATAGACCATCTCCCGGCTTCCTCTGCCCGACACCCGCGTTGCATGGGGATCTCAAGCAATTCCATCGGTGTCTCTGCGTCATCCTCCAAATACAACCCACCAGTCACTTCTTCACCAGCGGTGAATGGCCAAGGAGTCATGACTCTGACTGATTTCCTGATATGGTATCCCACACACTTTATACCTACAGTACACATCAGCACACATTGCTCTGGAAACCCCTCGAACTCTGAGAAGTTTAAGTTCTGCACCACCACCACTACCAGATTCACAGGACAATCCCTACTTACTTGTATCCATTTGTGGTCGTCAGGAAAGGGTAATAGCCATTTTCAAGTGTGACCGAATAAATCGGCTATAGTAAAATACCGTTTCAGCCATGGCGAAGAATTAAAAATACCTCACAGCAATCTCTACTTGTATGTATATATACATATACATATCATATTTGATGATAGACCCGCCCAGGCCCCGGAGCTTCTTATTCCCATTTCCCATTCACCTCAATGCCCTTCCAGTCCCTTACTCTGTCTGCAACCATTAATCACCAAAGCACATCCACCCCGCCCAATCCACCGCCTTCCACAAATTCCCCCCACCACCCCTCCCTCCTCCTTCTCCATCTCCTCCTTCCTGATAACACCTCAAAGCGTGATGCAGCGCCCTCGCAAAAAAAGCCCCATCCATGATCCCATCCATCCCCTTTGTACTTGTACCTCTCTTAGCCTCAGCGTCCCATCGATCGGCCACGAATTGGTAGAAATGGCCGGAGATCTCAATCGCGCTGTCTTGGTACGCGTGCCAGAGGGTGCCGACTACGGCGGGGAAACCGGCGTATTGGAGGGCGCGGGCGAGGTGGATGGGGGGTTCGTCGTCGTCATCATCCCCAACATAACTATTACCGTCGATTTGATCGTCTTCCTGATCCTTCTGCTGCTGAGAATTCTCTCCTTCGTCCGTTTCCTTTCTATAGATGGCGGAATGACAGGCCGACACAAACGCCAGCTTCGCACCAGGGATGGCCATTTTCCGGATCGACGCGACGGTCAGAGGCCGTGAGTCGTCTTTCCAGATCACCAGTCTCGAGAGGAGCGGATCGCTCGCGTGTAGTAAGCCGTGGCAGGTGAAGTGCGCGAGGCGGACGTGGCTGAGCAGTGACTCCAGGGCTCCCATTTCCGGGTTTATGAGGTAGTTTAGGTCGAAGCGGCCGCGGAGAGCGGTGGTGATGCAGTCGCGTTCTCGGTCGAAGTCTAGGTCTGCGAGTCGCTCGCCTTGACGGGTTGTGTCGGTTTTGGGCATGCCGATCATGAGGAGCGTGTTCGGTGATATGGAGGAGTCTGATGAGTAGCGGCGATGGGTTAGGGTTGCGTAGCGGATTGATGGTAGGTAGGATGAGATCGCGTAGTGGGACAGCATTGCGGGTTTCTGGCCTCTGTATTGGCCTGCTGCGTGTAAGGGAGTTTGGGCGAAAGGACCGAATGTTACCCAACGGATTAAGGGAAGCTTTAAAGAGGCATTAGTTGAGTAATTGGGCTTGAGATTCAATTTCACCACGACTTGCTTCACGACTGCTCGCCATAGCCAGTCGAGAAGTTTCCGTAGTTTGGGATTGACCTTGCCCTTGATTCCGGTCTCTTCGCATTCTTTGAGGGCCCCAAAGGTGTCTTTCAGTCGGGTTCGGAGTTCTCTAGCGGGAGCTTCTGGGAGGTGCAGGACTTCAGCCCCGGTCGATGACGATGAAGAGACAAGAATCGCAAAGCTTAGATGTTTTGTTGGGACGAGGAACACGATCGGTCCATTTGCAGCCTGCTTGAGGCATTCATTCTCAAATGAATCATGATCAGGGATCAATTCTTTTATCTTGGCAAGTTCTTTCACGGCGTTCAAAAGGGCGGCGGACGGTTGTTTGAATTTATCCTCGGCTGTTGTTTCAGTCTGCATTCGATCCTGCCATTCTGTGGTCGTGTGTCTTAGTCTTGCATTTATCTCATCTGCTTCCCGAATCAATCTGACAGCTTTGTAAAAGAAACTGTTCAACATTCTTGGTTCGTAACGGCTTCCCCCTTCTTTGCCAGCTTCGAGTGCTCGAACACAATCCCATGCATGGTGGCTCTGCACAAGTAGCTCCTTTGCTATCAATAGTGGTAGTCGTTGGACCAGACGGGTCTGTTCAGCTGATGGTCTATCTTCAGACATAACGAGATCAATGTTGTCCAGTAGCTTGATTGCTACTTGTCTAAGCTCCAAGGCTGTTGACGGGTCTTTTCGGGCGATGGTTGCTTTGATGGCTTTCTCGATCAGACTTAGAATCCCAAACAAGTCTTCCGAATCAGAAATTGACTTCTTACTGAATCGGGATTCATCCATTTCAGGATGTCCTAATACAGCAGATAAAGACTCGAGGTCTTGTTCTTTGAGGCTCAATTGATGACATGGACGACTTTCGAGGAGATATTGGGGGGAATCATGGGTGAATTTCAGGTCCAAGCGATAGCTTCCTCTTTCAGCTACCCGCGATAGATCGTCCAGATAGATCGGCTCGTTTCCAAGCACGACTGTGAGACCGTTGCGACGATAAATACTGTTCTCGCAGCTGGTTGACTTCATCGCCACAGAAGCTGACAACAGGGCCGCCACCGAAGGAAGACCGTCACCCACGGGTATCGAAAGTCGATCTTGACAAGACCGCCGTTTCAACAGATTGGAAAGCCTAGAATAGCCCGAAGTCTTTTGATCTTCGTGCAGTAACCTGAAACGGCATCGTTCGAGTTCACTGAAAACTTGATAAGGACGTGATGGATGTAAGCTGTGTGTAGAGATCATGACGCAATGAGCTGCATGATCTGCTTCGTCAAGATCCCTCGGGTCTCGATCTCGGAGAAAGCGAGCTGTCAATACATCTGCAGCAACGTCCAGTGTCTTGCATATATAGCGTTGACATCGTTGTTGCGTATTCTGGAGATTCGTGTAGATCGGGTCGTAAGCAAGTCCTGTTGCAATGATAGCAGCTTCTATGGCTCTGTCAAGATCATCCGAGCGAGCCGCGGCAGATCCAAAGCGAGTCATCAAGGCAGTTACGAGTTCGACAACTGCTTCATAGCGACCAGGATCTTGAGGCCCCACGTGATTGCAGGATCTCTGTGAGTATTCCACCCCACTGTCGATCCAGTGAGGCGAACGATCAAAATGACACCTCCGGTGATGAGAGATCCTGGAGACTTCAGAAAGCGCGTTCAAGTAGAAGGCATGGGCAGACCCGACATGCCTGGTTACCCCAGGTTCCATATCTCCGTCTTTGTGAGATTTCTCTAGGTCCGACAGTACCGCTCTGGACTCATCAAGCTGCTCCAAATCAGTTTTGTTGTGATATAACAAGCACCACGCAGATCGCATTGCTTTTGCCACATCTGAGGATGGGAGAGCAGATCCTGGGGGCCAATCAGTAAGAGCAGCCAAAGTGCATTCAAGTGCATTCTGAAGGTCACTGAATTGCCCAAGGTGCAGATAGCGATACTTCCGTACAAGACCTAGTTCGTAATTTGCACGATATCGAGCTTCTCGAGACTTTGATGTGGCAAGACCTTCCCAAGCCTGTTTCGCCAAGGAAACCGCTTGTTCTAGGTAGCTGAATGTCTCCGTTTCCCAGAAATGGGTCTGAAATGTTGCTGATTCATTGATCAAGTTAAGATACAAATCATCTAGGATTGGCTGGTGCTGTTCGCGTCTAGGGTCAGACTTCGAAAGACCAGCTAAGGCCCCTGATAGACGACTGATGGCAGCTTGTAATAATGACAATCCGTGTAGCCCGCTGGACGCGATACGAGACTTGTAGGCTCTCCCCAGATTCGCTCCAACGTCTAGAGCGCAGTCAAGATGGGACCCAGATGTCGCAGGGACGACTTCCAATACTTTCAGGCCGGCGCGGAGAATTCTTTCCAGATTCCCGGAGGTTCCCGCCATAGCAAAGCGAGTACGACAGGCTCTCCAGAGCTCTATCCTGCTCTGCTGTTCGTTGTCGCTCAGCAAGGCTGGATCAGCGAATGTATCAGCCTTGTCGAGCGTGAAACTCCAATCGTCTAGAACATCATCCTTCTTTCTATCGTCCGTTGAGGCGGAATAGAAGGCGTCCCGCAAAGTCGTCGATGCTTTTGATAGGATATCTCTATATGGTGATGTCCCTTGCACATTTCCAAGCTGGGCGTTTGCTCCGGTCCGAAGATTGCTGGATACAGTATTCCACAACTCAATCAACAAAAGAGAGATGTCATGTCCGTGAATTTGAAGCCTTTGCAGTGCCGCGGCGCACGAATGAGCCGCTGAAAGCACTTCCCGTGGTGGTAGTACTTGTTGAATTTCCATTGCATATCAGCTTTTCTCTGATCGAACAGGTAGTTCGAACCTCGTCTCCTTGTGAAGAGCAAGGTGAGTTGGGAGGCATTGCAGAAAATGCAAATTGTCTGTGCAGCAATGCCAGCAAAAAGCATCTTGTGCTGTCCAATTGGGACCCAGGAAGCCACAAGGTTGCGAGCCCAATGGTCCTGCCACGGCGGAATATACATTGAGCTGCATTGTGGCGCATTCAGCTGCTGTATGTAAACCAGCCCAGACCCCGCAATCCTGTTCAAAATCAGGACACACCGCATCGGCATCTCAGTACATATGTAGGCATATCGTGGAGTCGAAAGAAGCTGTGTCAGCTACACACGTCGATTAACCAGCCCCTTCGGATCATTGTACCTGGCGAGAAATCCATCGCAGCAGTTTCTCTGTCGAGTGACAAGCTGCAAGGAAACAGTAGTGAACTATTTATTGACGACTTTGGCCTTTCTGTCACAATGCGAAGATCACAGGGTATACAGCTGCGTCAGCCTCTCCCATTAGTTGCCATCGCCCTCGGCGATCTAACACTCAATCCTGGCATACCCACAAACGACGTCCGTTCATACACAGCCGAACAGCCTCCGCTGACAACGCACCACAACCACATCAGGAGCCTCCACGAGCTCCAGACTACAGAAATAGGCGGCAATATCTCCGTCCAGTTCCAGTCGGTACTGCAAGCGCAGTTGCAAGCACGCCAATAACAAGCCACGAGAGTCCAGGCGCCTCTGGCAACGAAGTATCTGCTTCGAAATTCAGAAGACGCTTTTAGCAATGCTTGTAAGGACCCGAAAATCAGGAATTGGCTCAGCGAGAAGTGCGTCGATCAAGGGAGACCTGCCGCCATGATCTTTGGGTTGTATACGTTTAGCGATGCAACCTACCAACACGGCTCCGGTCGCAGCACTGGCTTGGGCGTAAAAGCGCAAGACCCGACCGGCGCCACGAACGTCGGCATAGGAGCTGATGCTACCCAGGCGACGGCCTCTCAGAACAATTATATGATGCCAGACGAGCAGATCTTTGCCATTGAATACCGATCTCTCACCTGGAAGACTTTCCGAAGGAAGAAGGTAGAGACTGTGGTGTTGGCAGAGAACCGCTGGGAGATCTTCTCCGGGGATCGCAGTAAGGGCAATAGTAAAGAAAGCGAGGATGGAACGGTGGTTGACTTTGACCTTGGTGACAGCGAATTTGAGGAGTTTGATGATGATGTTATTCCTTTTCAGGGCGATTGAATTACAGCCGGCCCGGCCCACCAAGAATATGGCCGTTAGTTCTCGGGCTTGTTCCTGGGGGGCTTTCCAGATATGACACTATCGTAGCATAATTAGTCATCTGCCCGTTTGGGGTCGCGAAGAGCAGAAACCGTGGATCTTAAACAGCGTACAAGTGGTTTTTTGGACAGGAAACAAAAATGGACATCGATTTGGGGATGGTCTCACTCTTCGCACCTGTATGACATTGACGGCAATGCTTGGTGAGACATAGAAAATATGTATCAATCGGAATATGCGCGTGTGCGAAGGAAATGTGTCCGCCAGCCTGCGCCAGCCTGCGCCTCAGGTTCTCCATCGGCCTTCTTTTGAGCCTCATTTTCTTCACATTTAGCTCCATTTCAAGCGCAATTCTACCTAGATTCTAGGCAGTTGATTCATTCAATTCAATTCGATTCTACAAGCACTTCTAGCTATTTGCTTGATAAAACGAAATGAAAGAACTCTACGAGCTTGGAGTGAGAACGGTTTCAACGGACTCTGACCCACATGAAAGCCACCATATACTCTTTCATAACTCTAGATTCTAGATGAAGTGTATCTGTATGCCCGAATGTATCTACACCCACGACGCCATGCATGCGCTGAGCGAAAAAAAGATCTTCCCTACTATTGTACATTAGAAGAGAAGTCAAGAGGGTTTTCTGGCGGAAAAGGGTTCCTCCGCGAGCGGAGAAGCTGGGATGATATCTCTTCTCTACAACTTTTCCAAGCGCGGGAATTAAAGTCTGTTCCAGCCAGAAGCTGAACACCAACTTGGGTCTCGCAATCAACTGCGATGGCTTTTGACGGGAAGTTGAGCTTCACAGAAGACCACGTCTTGAACTCGGACTTTCTGCTATCGTTCAAAGACCGCTACATAGGTCTACCCGATGGACAGGCCAGTACCTGAGGCTAAGATCTCAAGTGCCTAAAGATGTGGTGCTCGTCCACGGTCAGTTTTAACTTGCCCAACAGGTGCAGAATACCGACTCGGAACTCCGAATCCCCACTAAATGCGGCATCAGGCAATGCAGGGTATAGATCCGAACCCCTGGTGTGACCCGAGAGGGCGAAGCCAAGTGACTATAACTGCAGCAGTTTTTCTACCTCCATTCGTCACTCAAATAACTTTGGATTTTTATATACCCAATGATCATGCCCAGAGTCCTCCTCATAGCAGGGGCAACTGGTAAGCAGGGCGGCTCTGTCATCGACGCCATCCTCTCCAATCCTGCTACAGCCTCCGGGTTCACGCTCTTGGCCGTGACCCGCGACACCAGCACGGTCAGCGCCAAGAAACTCGCTGCTCGATCTCCTTCAGTCAAACTCGTGCAGGGCAACCTCGATGACATCCCTAGCCTGTTCCGTGCCGGTAAGGAAGTCGCACAGAAGCCTATCTGGGGAGTATTCTCGGTTCAAGTGTCCATGGGCAAGAATGTGACTGTCGAGGGCGAGATTCGGCAAGGCAAAGGTCTCATCGATGAGAGCATTAGGCATGGCGTCAAGTGCTTCGTGTACAGCAGTGTGGAAAGAGGGGGAGACGAGGCGAGCTGGGACAATCAAACGCCAGTACCACACTTCCAAAGTAAATATCACATCGAGCGGCACCTGCTTGATGTCGCGGGGGACAAGATGGGCTGGACAATCTTGCGTCCCGTTGCCTTCATGGACAATCTTCAACCCAGCTTTCCGACCAAGGTCTTCATGACGGCACTGCGCGACACCCTGATCGACAAGCCTCTGCAGTGGGTCGCTCCCTCAGACATTGGCTTCTTCGCCGCGCAGGCCTTTGAGAAACCCGAAGAGTGGAATCACAAGGCCATCGGCCTGGCGGGTGATGAACTCGACTTTGCTGGCCTTAGTAAGGCCTTTGAGAACAAGACCGGCACAACAATCGGCATCACGTTCGGATTCTTAGGCAATTTGCTGAAATGGGGCGTCCCTGAGGTAAACGTCATGCTGAAGTGGTTCGCGTCGGATGGGTACAGGGCTGATGTTCAGAGATTGAGGAGTATGCACCCCGCGATGATGGACATGGAGACATGGTTGGAGAAGAGCAGCAATTTCCAGACCATCTAGATGGATAGCGTGGCACTCCATGGCTGCTATTAAGCCAGTAAAGTCAGAACCACGATGAGAACGTTGATGCTGCTCTTGGGGGCACGGTCCGAGACTTTCAGAATCCATCGCTGTTGGGAATGTCTTCCGTTTCTCTAATCTCTGATGTGGCTGGGACGACTGGCAACTCGCGAGGGTACAATTAGCACCTCATGTCAGCTCCCCTTCGCTAGTCGACTCATCATATTCTGGACTCCTTTGCTATCGCCAGAATTGGTGGATGCAAGAGCTAGGGCCGGGCTTGATCGAGTTGAGATGAGAATTGCACGGTACGACGTGGTTGGTAACAAAGTGACTGGGTTATCTCAGGTACTACGGACTTTATCCATGTGGGACCTGCACTCGATGTAGTGGGAAGACGTACCTACGTAGCACAAGATGTCCTCTCCATGCATGGACAGGGGGTGGAGAATGCCTCATTTAGCTCCGTCGATCTTGTTTGTTTGATCGTACAATAACCCCTGTAAATCAAGCTCTTTTGACTGCTTGCCTTGGGAAGATACAAATTCAAGATGAGTCCTATCGGATTTCATAAGGATCGCTCATCTAATGTATATAGACATTGAGAGTAGTAGCGAGACGTGCATCCAAAGTATTTGTCGGACTTTTCATGGATAGGAAATCAAATGACCATCAAAGCGCGGCCGTACCTCTGATGCAACAAGACCTGTGGATGGCCCTATCGATCAGTGATGGCGAGTGTGGCTTGAAGAGGTTTAGCATAGCTGAGCATCCGACAAAGAAATTCAAGAACAAGCGAGATTGCGGAGCTCCGATTGATCATGGTTTGAGCTCTTGTGTGGTGTGCCATACCTGCGTACGTGAATGTCACGCAAGGTTCGTGTTCCAACACCCTCAGCTTGACCACTGCCGTCAGAAATAGGTCAATGACAAAATCGACCTACCGTTAAGAGCAATGTCTTGGCCGCAAATGCCATGATGGTTTCTTGAGGAAGAACCTCCATCCAAGCCATAAATTGGTTGTCTTCCTCGACTTCCTATCCCTTCGATTTTCACCGTCACACATTTCATCACCTAGACTGAGACGGCAGACCCTGGCCCCCTTATCTCCCCAACCACTACCTTCCTCACCCTGCCCATCGAGCTCCGTTTCCAGATCTACTCCAAAGTCTCTGCCGACAGCAAAATCCGGATCCCGTTTTGCCATCGCCGTCGCAACGACTGGGACTTCCTCCGAGAACAGTCACCAACTCCTCTTCCTCTGCCGGCAAACCTACCTCGAAGCCCAGCGACTGTTCTACAGCGCAGTGACATTGGACTTCCTCCATCAGGCCGCGCTCGATTCGTTCTTCGGGCCCTGCAAACAGTGCCAGCTGTGCATGTGCTGGATCAAGCACGCCCGGTTGCCTTCCCTTCACATGCTGACGACCCTGCCTGTTGCGAAACTCACGGCGCTGAACATGGTTGAGATCAAGGTGGACGGGGATGCGTATTTCAACTATGCGCAAGGAGGAACGTTTGACCTTCATTTGAGTGCTGGGGAGCTGTTCGTATTGACGAGGGATACGATTAAAGAGACGTTGGCAACTTTGGGAGGTGTAAGAGATGCTTATGAGAGCTTGCAAGGGCAGCACGGGGCGAGAGTGCTGTTTATTGTCGATCATACATTCTGCGGTAAAGCCGGGTTGCGGAGAACCGTGCGTTGGACAGAGCACCTCTTGACGTTACTCCGTCTGTTGGCCAGAGGCTTTTGCTGAATGATTGATGTAGCGCTGCCTCTTCGATCCTGTGAGCCAAGCCATCACGCGCCATCACGACGAGGCTTAAGATACCTTGCAGCGGTGGCGGGTGGTAGGATGGGAATCCTGCGGGGGGTCCTTTAGAGCGGACTTGGCATCTTTGATGGAATCAGCGGTGCAGTGCTCCATTACTACTATGTCTTCTGTTGTGGTGAGTGGCAGCGACATTGGCAAGCATCGAACGGAAAGTGCTGATTGCGTCAGCATCTCTCTTGAAGAGTAGGTGCAATGTGGCGCAAACGACAGACCTGCTCAAAGCTGCTAGAGGTACGTCTCATTACCCATAGGCTCTTCGCGAGCAGAATACTCCGTAGATGGCAGTGTTCTAGGAGGTGTGAGATACGATGAAGGCCCTGCTCCATGAATGACGATAACATGATCAATGGACCCGGGTTTCAATACCCATTAGTAGCTAGAATGAGGTCTGAGATATTTCACAATGCCGCAGACCTTTCTCTAGGTAGAAATCCTCGGCAAACTCTGCTTGTCTGCTCACCTTTGCAAAGCAGTGCTGCTTGGAATCGCTCTGTCAGAGCTGGGTGCAGAAAAGTAGAGTCGTGAGCTGCCAAGACCAAATGGTGGAAGAAAACGCCCAGCTTACAGAGATCCCTGCTGCCCTTGTACGGTATCCCTGTCGCTATCCGAAGTGTTCTTGTTTACTAGATACTAGATAGGCAAGGTCTGAGTCAGGCGCTTTGTGGCGCTGTATCTTTACATAGCGTTACTAAAGTGGACCTACATTACTTATGCCTCCTACCGTAGTAGGTCCTCCTTGGCGGCTTACTCAGCCTGCGCCTGTATCTAGCTTCTGCAGAGTTTTCGTAGCTAGTTAGCTTCCTCCATACACTCATTCATCACATAGGCGGCATTCGAGGCTAAGACCGCTGGATTGGACCTACTAACCAGTACAGTGCATCTGTGAATCTAGATTTCTTCCCCACCCATTCACCGGTCTCTAAAGGTTTGGTAGGAGTGGTCAAATCGAGCAAATAACATCAGAAATCGACAGCTCGAATTCGGACTCGAAACCTGCCTAAACCAACATGAAATTCATAGAAATGCTTCGCCTAACACTCGCGGCACTTGTGGCTTCCGCAAGGACTGCTACTGCTCAAAATGCACCTGTTCAAGGAAAATCCTTTCAACAATGGGGGTTCCTGATTTTTGAGAACGTTGACTATTCTGACGCCGAAGCCGACCCTACTTTCCAGAAGATTCACACTTACTGCAACAATAGGCTGCTTTCTCAGTACTACGCTGTTGAACATCCTTCGCTGCCGAACTATCTTGCTTCAATCGCTGGTACCACCTTTGGTGTGCAGGACGATGATCCGCCAGATAGTCATAGCTTTACCGATTCAACCATATTGGATCTACTGGAGAGCAAGGGCATTCCGTGGAAGATGTATGTAGAGGACTATTCCGGCGGTTGTCTTGATGGCGTGACCAAATCAGCGTCGGGCTTGTTTGCCGTTAAACATGTTCCAGCTCTCTATTTCCAAAAGATTACGACGAACTCCAAGCGTTGCGGGAATATTGTGGAAGCCTCGCAATTCCAAACTAATCTCGACAATCGCTCCTTGCCACAATGGTGGTACTATGTTCCCAACCTTAGTAATGACGGCCATGATACTGACGTGGCTTATGCGGCGTCTTACTTGGATAAGCAGTGGGTGCCGAGGTTCCAGAACAAGACCTTCACTCGTGACTTGGCGATGGTCATGACCTTTGACGAGAGCGAGACTGCTGAGGCTCATAACCACGTGTACGCGGCACTAATTGGTGATGCGCTCCAGCCAATCTCTGGGGGCCATGAGGACGCAACACGCTATGACCACTATTCTTTGCTTCGGACTGTCGAGGAGAATTGGAATCTTGGATCTTTGGCCAAAAACGACTCTGGAGCGGCTCTCATTAGCACCGGCGCTCAGAGCACCAGTACTTCTAATACCGCCACTCAAAGCTCTAACAGCGTTACCAGCACAAGCACAAGCAAGAACATAGGTAGCAAGCACATCAATGGGCCAAACATCAGCGCGATGGGTATCTGGGCGCTTTGTCTGCTGTTATGCAGGAGGTTTGCGTTCTGATAGCTGTTCCATTCAAAAAGTTGAATCATTATCCATTCGTTCGGTACAATGCCTCGAACTTCCAACGTTACATTTCCATGCCCCTATGGACATGGCTCACGGGTTTTGAGTGGAAGGTTGGCTATCTGCTCGGTATTGGAAACCGTGATCTTTCCAATGAATAATTAGTGCTGACTGGTCTTAGGTTGGCCGGACTGTCTGTCTGCCAACGAAATTGGAGTGTTCCCTGTTTGGCCATTCCTGAACATGATTGCAATGCATTTTTCTGAGAAGGTTGTAGCCTATGAAGCACAGATCTTTGTGAACCCAAGTCGACGATTCTGTGACCCTTTGAGAGGAGTGAGTGGGCGTCAGACTCACAGGTGAGATTCGAAGTCGGGAATATGTTGCCATCTCTACCTCAGCAGCGGCAGGGATGATGATAGGCTAGAGGAACACCCCGTGAGTCTGCATCATTGACCGAACTCTGGTATCAGCTGAGACCGCCGTGGCCCACCAGGAAGAAGCAATGGGCCGTGTATCCAAATTGTTCTCGCTCGATCTCATGACGCCTGTCACGCTACTTTCTAACGCTTGCGTCTTGTCGACTGCCTCTTGAGCCTCGAGCCGTCGTGCCATGCTCTCATGACGAGTAAACAAGTTACCAGTTCTACAGAACTCCACACGAAACCTCTCCCCCGTGATTTAATAGTGGCGACTCGCACCTTTCAGAAAAGAGTAGACTTGCGCAGAACGACAGTCCTCTCCGAGGTGGTTCTGTGTATGACAGACGGCGAAGGCAAACCCGAGGAACAGATCCAACACAGCATGCGCCGTGTTTCACTCGCCGCGATCGTCGCTGACTAGAAGTTGTGGAACGTTGGCTCCAGAATGATTCAGCAGGAGTCAAGGTCGGAGAAGGGCTGACTTATGTGTTGCAGTAAGGTCTCTCTGAGTGATCGTCGTTCCATGACCGTTTGGCGTGCTGGTATGACCCAGGTGTTGGAGCTTGAAAGGTGTCGGAGGATTTGAAACACAGGAGTTGCTGTAGAGCCGAACGGGGCTGGAAACAAATCCATCATCCAGGGTTCCCCTCTGCGACCTCACACACAATGCTATGGCACCGTGCCTATGGAGTCAAGACCAAATTCTCTCCCACGTCTGTCAGACCAACAGCTTTGTGCCCGGCGCTTCGCAAACAAATCCCATTGGAGAGGAAGAAAGAACCAGTATCTCATGGATGTGCTAATGACCTAATCGGTACGACAACTCCGCCGAAGCTGCCGCCAGAGGCAGTTAGAGCGAGCGAGCATAGTCAAGCATTTCAATCTATATTTCGAACTCTCTGCAGCAAAAGGGACGGTCCAATACTAGAGCTGCATGTGGCGCCGTGGCTGCAGAATTTGGAGACGACCATGACCTGATTGAACCCCAGTCAATAGCTGAGTCCATTATGAAGCTATGCAACTCACCAGTGATGCAAGTGTCTTATCTCCGGCTTTTAATCGTTTGCGCTTCTGCACACTGCACACTCGCTGCGAGGTTGAGGGGTTGCCCGGGCTGGCTTAAACCTGCATCATGTTCTAACCGATCACCAGAGCATATCGGATTATTGATACTAATTAAAGCGAACAGGGCTGTGTCTGCCGCTTGCACAGTATCGAACCTTACCTGCAGTCTCAGCAGTACCGCCATAGTCGCGTCACAGCACTATGAGAGCTGGCCTCTGAAAACGTGTGCCTTAGACTCGACTTGAGCCAGATTGTCGGCGGACATCTGCCACCTCAGCAGCCGCGCACAAAAGGCTACTGGTAGGGACCAGATGGCATCCTCTGACTATGGCCCAACAGAGTGGTGATCGGCGTCATTCTGTGAACGGCGCGGACCGTTCTCATCTTCCTCGGTTTCGGTACCTGGTCTCTGTAGCTTCAGAATCATCGAACGATTGGGGCCATCCTGTTTCCACCAATTGCATTCCCTTTTATTTCTGCCTAGCTTGCTTACCTACTGCAATGACAAAAACTTCACCAGCCCTTTACAGCCGTGCTCGAGTGGTACCCAGTGCAAAAAGTATGGCGCCAGTGGGGCCACAACACCACCTTTGGCGCAATCTTGAGACCTTCTAAAACGCATTGTTGACGGGGCCAGTCGCATTGCCACGCGAGTATCGTCATGTTCGGAATCGCACTATGCCTGGTGAAAATCTAATTCAGATCCATTGTCATGAAAGGCCTTGCCGGCGTTCAAGAAATCTCCTTCCCTCGACCCATCGCAGTGAAAGCCAGTTCGTGATAGTAAGATTTCATTCGTTGTCTTCAAGCTTCGCTTCTTTCTCCCTGGAATAGGCCATGAGGTAACAACAATTCTCTATCACACATTATCACCATACCATTCCGCACAATGGCTATTGCCGCAATCGCGCATGATGACCACTTGCGAAAGGAGGCTTTGATCCTCCTCGCTCTCGCTATCGTTTCTGTTTTACTCCGGTTTTTGGGGCGCATCCAAGCCACTGGCTTTCGGAAGCTTGAACTGGACGATTGGGGTATGATAGTAGCAGTGGTGAGCAATGAAAGCCCGGATGGACCACCAGTAATTTAATGGACCTGTGACAGACACTTTTCGCCTTCACGATATCAGCCGCTCAAATAATTGCTGCTACCACGACCATCGATGCCACGGTCAACCCAAAGCATATGCCGCTCGCGCTCAATCCAGGACTTGCCAACAATGGCATGACCGACGAGTACCGTGCGAACCTTGATCCGGCTTCTGTCGAGTACCAGCTTCGAGTGGCTGGATCAAAGCACCATTTGACAGCATGGTCATTATATGTATCGACCTTGTGGTGCTTGAAGCTCTGCATCGCAGTCTTCTACACCCGGTTAACGTATGTCTCTGACACCGTATCTCGGGACAATCACTGACAAGCTGCAGTGATGGTCTTTCCCACATGAAGATCCGCATCCATATTGCCTATGTGGCAATTGGTGTTACTTATGTTGCGGTCCTGGCAACCGTCCTCGGAGCTTGCCAGCCTTTCAATCATTATTGGCAAATCAATCCTAACCCAGGAGGTATACCGCCCACTATCACCCACCGAATCCACAATCGCTGACCTTTTCTGCACGCAGACCAATGCATGCCTGCGGTTTCGTCGGTAACGTGTTATGTTGTCGTCGTCCTCAATGTGCTCACCGATCTCTACCTTCTACATATTCCAATCCTGGTTCGTTACCGTTTTGCCCCCAAACTCGTGCCCGAGATTGACCAAGTTATAACAGATGCTATGGGGCGCCCAAATTTCGAGTATCAAGAAATTCTTCCTGATCATGCTCTTCAGCGGCGGTGTCTTCGTCATGATGGCCGGCATTCTTCGAGCCTACTTCATCCTGATCGGCGGCCGCGAAGGCGGTACTGAAGCGGCCTACTGGGGTACACGGGAAGCTGCCACTGCTTTCATCATCGGAAACCTCCCCATGATCTACGGCGGTGTCAGGATCTGGCTTCGAAAGTGCAAGGATTCAAAAGTGTACGCAAAGATACGATCGAGGACCAAGGACTGGCCCGGGGCCAACAGATTTAGTGGCTTGTTCTCGCGCGCCGCCCGTAGTCGCGTGCGCGGCGAATCCGAAAAAGAAACGCCAGCAAAGATGCTGAATGTCACTGACACGAGCAATTCGTCCTCAGAGCCGAGCCGTCAGTCACCACTGCCATGGGGACACACTCGCTCCGACAGTCGCTGACACGAAGGTCGTCAAAAGCAACACTCCTCGTGCAGAAATGGACCCGGAATTCGGAATTCAAGTCACTCGAGGCATCAAAGTAGACGTGGAGAGCGTCAAGAGCAGAGAAAGTGACCCAGATACCATCGAGACCGAGGCCAAACACGGCCGAGCGGATGGTGAGGCTCTACTAGGACCCTTCTTGCATGGCTCGTCGTCTCAGACGCCGAACCTTGGACAGGTTTCCGAGTTGCCAGCAGAGGGGAGGCCAAGCAGGCGGTTGATATCACAGATCCCGGATAATCCACAACAAAGACGGTCAGGTACGCCGGATGGGCCGAATGATACCAAATGGATCGCCGATGATCATTTTTGACTTTCCACCTCTTTTCTTATGGATTGTGTGGTTCAAGAGCCGGGGGACGGTACGGAACCATTCTGAGACGCCTTTTCCCCCTCTCTGCATGCATTTTTCGGCGGAGGAAAGCTTGGTTGGGGCGGAATTGGTGTCGAAGACTGCAATTTTTTGGTCTAAAGAATGGAGACGACATTGCTGGAAACGATTTCATCTGTTATGCATTTACTGATGGAGTCTGGGAATGTCTGGTTCTGCAGGCACGAGTGATTTGAGGGAGGGATGAGTCTGGCATCTTTGATGCTGCTGTACAACATACAATCTATCTGCATATTCATATGCCCAATACGGGGGGGGGGGTTGGCGGCCATAGCATTACAAATGCCATGAAGATTTCTGG
>JAABUK010001762.1_pt1 | contig 40579 bp, 41 predicted proteins | sample 5559141 | NCBI WGS metagenome assembly JAABUK01 (sample SAMN10711869, study PRJNA513367) | rock metagenome | isolation source: Antarctica rocks | place: Antarctica: Victoria Land, Pudding Butte nord | collected 2016-01-03 | reverse complement strand
TAAATAATATTTATTAAAGAGTAATTATAATATATTATTATAAATATATTATTTATTTAAAGCTTAATTAGAAGCTTCCTTAACTTAAAAAAGGAAGAGGAGGAGGAAGAGGTATACTTAATTATAATATATTAAGAGGTAATATATATTAAGAGTTAAATTAAGGATTTAATATTTATAAGGTAAATTAAGGCCTTATATATAATCTTAATAATAATATCTTTATAATAAAGGTAACTCTCTTAATTAATAGTATTTTAAGTATATTATTAGGCCTTAAATTATTACCCTTAAGCTTAATAATAATATCCTTAAGCTTATTATTAAAAATACGCTTATAAGTACTTCTCCTTAAAATTAAAGTTTAAAGCTCCTTTATAAATTATAAATTAAGCTTAAGATAAAATATTTATATAAACTTTAATAATTATTTATTATTATATTTACTAGCTATTATAAGGATAAAAGGGGTAGTAATAAGGGAAGCTTTATAATTATAAGATAAGGGATAATAAAAGATTATATATTAATAAGTTTAATCTTATAATAAGCTATATAAATTAAGTCTTTATATTATTATAAGGCTATTATATAAATAGTATATTAAGGTATATTATAAAGTCTTACTACTAAGTAAGAATAGTAATAATAAGGATATAATAGTATTATAATAATAATAAGATAATAGATTAGGCCTAGAGGTATAAAATATTAAAAATAATATATATAAAACTATTTATAAGATTTATTAAGAGGTATATAAATTATAAATATAATTATATATTATTAAGGCCTTACTACCTATTTTTAGTGGGGGAGCTTTTATGATTTACGGCCCACTAGCGCCAAATCAACGGATTTGCAAACTGCTGTAGTTCGAGATACAAGCTTGGCACGCTTATTGTGGTCATCGCAGGCTAATCGGTAGACAGCCGTGATAGCGTGGTCAATACAATTCAATGCAGAAATCCCGTCTTCAACGTGGCCAGTCTGATACCAGTTGGAAACGCAAACATTCAGTCCAAGTTTAGGCCTTCCAGGCATCATACTCAGGGTGGCGAGTCTACAACGACAAAACCATTTGACTTCAGGAGTGGAAAGTCAATCACGAATATAACGATTATATAGGGTATAGTGAGTCATTCTCCTACATGTAGCCTATTCAAAAATCAGATGTTTCTTGCAATACACACAATCATAAATATATCTGTACTCAGGAGTCTTGCGCTTTGGACATTTCGGCAAAGAAACTCCACCAAGGGCCATACCAACGTCACAATTGAACATGGACAATCCTTTGACCAGCCTTCCAGAACTCAAGAGGAATAGCAACATTTGGTACAGAATTCACGTCCTCTTGTACGACCTGAGGCACTTTGAGCAGAGCAACGTCAGTCGATCCCGACTCGAAACAGTGGTAGACCCCTCATACCTCGGGGAACCATACTTCAACCAAGACGAAGCGGAGGAGATAAAAGGGACTCACCTCAACGGTGACAAGGCTATGTCAGCTCTGATCGAAGAGATCCTTAACGAACGGCTCAATCGCAGGATGAAGAAGCGCGTGGAGAGCGGGGACTATCGTGTCTGCGCTGCTCACGATGTGGCCCCCATTCTGGAAAAAGCGCTCGGCATCAAGCCGAAAGATCTGGAACGAGATCAAGCTTTTCTGGATACAATGTCGGCACATGGTCTACACTTGAAGCCTGGCGAGCAATGGACAGGACTTGGCAAGCAGCAGAAGACCTTCCACAACAAAGGCGGCACGAAGGAAGGAAAAAGATGACGAGACGGTTCGTTGAGTTTTCGAGAATTTAGAGTAATGGCACAGATCTCGTCCTTGGACCACAGGTGGTAGAGAGTGTGGGGAAACCGACAAGCTTCTGGGCATCTTTGTATGACCTCGTGTGGAAAGTAGCAACAATAAGATCCACTGAGGTGGCGGAAAGGACGGCATCGCGTCGAGTGGAAAGCTGTATCATTATGCAAGGAATTGGGTCCCAATATTTGGGGTGCAAGAAGCAGGGGCCGGATGCAGAACGTTCTTCCACCACCACGTTGATCACTTCAGAGAAGTCTAAAATGGTTATCAAAACAACGCCACAGTTGTTTCGAAATAAAAAGAGGGCTTAGTCGCCTCATCGGGCGGAATACTCGGCTTGTAAAGAAAACCCTGCCAGAACTAGGGAAACAACCGCAGCCACGGTGTGTTCGGCACCCGATGGCTACAAACGCTTTCTTACCCACCCCTTCAATTGCGTTGGATTATCGTCCGCTCGTGCTGGTGGGTTATCAGCTCCAGCCTTCGTGGAGTCGACAAAATCAAAAACCTTCGCTTATATCTGAAGTCGAAAGCCTGGCCGAGAACGCTTAGCAACTCCCAACGAATGGCATCAGTCCATACTATCTGAACCGCTCATGCTTTCAGAAGACTAGCAGCCTCTTCAACCGCCGGCCTCGAATCGCAGACAATGTTCGAGGCGCTAGCTACGCTCCGAGATATAACATGTCAAGCTGACAGTCTTCTAAGCTGCTTCCTTTCGTTCTGGCGCGTTGCTGTAGAGTTCATTCTGGGGGCAGGCGTCTAGAAGAGAGTCATTATCACTGTCAAGTAAGATCCTCTTCTCGGCACGGTTCAAATTCAAGGTGCTGGGTCTGTAGAATTTCCTTCCCTAGTGGCGTTTTGATCAAGAATATACCCTACCGCTTAGTAGTCTGGACTGCTTGGAAAGCATCTCGAGCTAGTGCATGTTATCGAGTATAATGACAAAGCTTTGGAGATGAGCTGACGCAAGCCTAATGTAAAATTTGATACAATTGTTCATTGTGCGTGATCCCGGCGAGATGATGAGCTATACATATCGTATGATCTTGCTTCCATGCGATGTGGGTATATATTAATAGCTAAAAAGGCGAGCCAATTCCGCCGGACTTTCAAGATCGTGTGACATCCATTCCAAGTATACTATAGTACTGCTGTGTCTCTACTCCAAAGAGGTGGCCGTTCGAGATCGCAGCATCAATTTTTGGATAGTTCTGCCGTAAGAGATTTCAACCTTTGCTAGCATATCCCTTCGTATCTTCACTACCATACTTTATGGCAGCGTGAATTGTGGTCAGGATAGTCGGATAACCCATTTACAACTTTACACCTCGCACGGTGGTCGTAGATTTATATCTTGCCTTTGACAAACTTGTAAGCCATGACCAATCTAATACGAGGATTTGTTGAATCTGATTATGTGGATTCTGGTCAATAAACTCGGGGTTATGTACATGATGAGCGATTGACCATTTAAAGTGCACAAGATCATGTTGAGAAAGCCAGAGGTCAAAAAGGCAAAAAGAAAATAAACCCATGACTTTGGCGTTATCAGATGATATTAGCACCACACTCTAACCAACTGAGTTAACCGACTATGAATAATGTCGCTTCTATCTTAATATATATTGCAGCAAAACTTGCGGGTATTTCATGTACTAATCTGTGGTATTCATGGGCGCATTAGTAAAATCCGCCCTATTTCTTGCGCAAAGGGGCCGATTTTGGTAATTTTTGGAGCATTGGATGCACACACGCACTACCCGGATACCGCGAGTTGCCACTCAAGCTGCGACGCCATCACACAGTCAAGGCCAGTAGCAATCGTACCAACAAGAGCACCCAATGGTAGTCAACCATGAATGATGAAGCGAAACCCACTCAAAGTAGAGTGTCTCCAGTGAGCATTCAGATCAAAGTGTCTCAAAACAGCTACGCTCGGAACGATTATGGCCAGTGCGACCGCATCATGATCTGGCTGCACGAGGTCCATGGTTGCAGTACTATTGGGCTACCTTATCAATCAGAAAATCAACGCTAGGTGTCGAGAGCACAGGCAAAGTTCAACGCCAACACAATGTTCCAGACGCAAATAGATGTTTGAAGCGCGTACCTGACCTGATACCCGCCCGCTTGGGCGAAACAACTACTTACAACCCTCTCCGGCCCTTTCTTCAAGCTGCCCGTCCTCGAACATCTATTCCCAAGACCGGACTTCGTCAAAAGGACATAGTTCAGCTGTCTACAAGAGATGAATTCTTGAAATTCATACACTGTCATTGTATACGACCAAGTACCAGTAATGTTGGTTGTAAGGCTATGGCACTCCATGTTTCAATGCGAATCGCGACTCATCGCGTATCGAGCATACGCCTCGCGCCTCAACCGCTGTCTACTTTATACAGCCGTTGCAACAGATCATACCTGACAAAACGGCTTGCGCCACCCTCCTGTTTCCGTGTAGGTAAATGGCGAAGAAGCGATAGTCGATAGGCTGTGCAAAGATGGTATATCTTCCTGACTCTCCTTGGCTTTTGGGGGTACATTTGCACCAGTACCTTCCCCTGCTTCAGTGACTTCACTGCACACCAACAATCTAATCTTTTTTTATCTTGCGGTATCACTTTTTTAGCATCCTTCAAGTCTTATCTCCCCATTCCGCAAAAATGAAGTCCATCAACGCCCTCTCCATCTTGCTCTTTCTGGCCGGCACAGAAGCTCTCCCCCAGCGCTCCACACACGATAGCCTCCTAGAGCGCAACTTCAAAAATGTCCTTTCCGGCGCAGAAAAAGCTGCCCTCGAGAAACGTGACCCCCAAGGTCCAGCCTCCAATCCTGGGGAATTCACAAACGTCGGTCTCTCTAACGCCAATCCAGCCAACTTTGTCCCCCAAATGGGCGGCAACGGCATGTCCCAATCGTCATCCGACGCCTCGCAATCCGCCACCATCACCGCTTCCGCCTCCCTCTCGAGCGGAACACCAGATACCTCTTCCTCCATCGACTACCTTTCCGCTTCCTACGGCGACAGCGGCCCAGGTTTTGAGTCCGCTTACCCAGCGCTATCGCCGGCTCCCTCTACGATTTTCGATCCAGAATACCCGCCGCCATCCACATCAGGTGCCTCCATGACAAGCAGCCGTCGTCACCACCACCACACCGGCACCGGCGGCCCACGCCCAACAGGCCACCACCATCGCCCTTGCAAAGCTAGCGCCTCTGGAGGTGCATGTATGCCCGAACCCACAGGCCATCACCGCCACCACAACGGCACAGGCCGCTGGCATCACGGACCCGAGGTGGGCGACGAGTTTGTGGAGACGGAGATGGATATGGGTCCTGGCGACGTGGTGACCGTCCACGAGACACTGTGGCAGTACAACGGTACTGGCTGGAACCATACTGATATTCCGTTGCCTTCGGGTACCATTACTCTGCCGCCAACTACGGCTTCTGGAGCTGTTGGGACGGGAACTGGGATGCCGATGATGGGTATGGATGGCGGGGAGGTTCCGATCGATAATGGGTTTGGGGGCCCGGCGTTTATGTTCAATGCCCCTAGACCTGGCTTTGTGGGGCCCAAGGACGAGGGCGTTGTGATGAAGGAGAAGAGGAGGTGGTTGAGTGGGATCTTTTGAGGGATTGAGGTGAAAAGAAAGGTAGATTATCTTGGGAGTGAAGGGTTTGACAGGCGCAAAGGGCATAGACTACCAAAGGGGCTCACCGTTCACCGGTAGCACGCACGAGTTGTTTAGCGCGAGACACGCTTCAACCCAATTCATGAATACAACTTCACTGTCCTTACCGAGGCATATCTTACCAGACTCCTCAAAATCAAAGGGACCATATGCCGTTGAACGCCATTCATGAAAAGTCCTCTCCCTTCTCCTCGATCCCATTCTTCACCCTTAGCAAGATCGTCGTCTTCCACTATGCAAGAGTTAGCTAAGACGCCTTGAATAGCGTAACTAGGATCATGATGAATTCAAGCGCCGTACCTTGTCCAGTTTCGATAGCTGATCGAATTGGAACAGCTGTTAATGTCCACAGTCAGCAAATACCTTCTCGAAACTCAACTTCTTGCATAAGACTGGGCATCATGGGCTGGAGAACGCCTACCTTATCTGCGAAGGCTTCGTTATCGCCTGTAATGAGGTAAATAATTAGCGGTTATCTCTTGGATGGGGAAATGAGTTCTGAACGATATCTAAAGAGTATGACGTGCCGGCATGACATATTTCACTTACCGTTTTCCACAGATTCCGCCAGATCCACTAGTAATCGATGCTCCCGTGTACTGTGATGATTTGCAATCAGCACTGACTTGAGTGACGAATAGCAAACGCGTAAGACAATGTCAGAGACTGGGAAGAATGAGAGAAAATCTCGGCTCAAAACAGAGTCTGGTGAGTTGAATATGGGCCTGTAGACGTACCTTGCGAATGTAGGGTCTAATTCTCTATATGATTCGAGAGCACGCTGAGTAGCGACCATGTCTGTGGTGGCAAGGTGGCAGATCCCGCTTTTCAACAGGTAGTCTTTCACGGACCCTTTTTGAGCTCACTATTAGCTTTGTCGTCGGGTCTCACCGTACAACGTACATTTCATCAAGTTATTTGATACCGAGCTTTTCGCTACGGATTCGTACTTAGATATGGACTTGTAGTAGTCCCCCTCCATGGCGGCAAGATCGGCAACTTTGAGATTGAGCTTATTTGCGAGTCTATACGTAGGCTCGTGTTAGCATGTTTGAATTACAAAGGACCAAGCGAGGCGAGCATACGCTTCGGCATTGTCCGCCTCAAACCACGAGGCCGCAGTCTGGTGTCCAGTCAGTGAAAGTAGTTGATCGCATCTAGACTCAGCAGCCGGCTTGACTCCCCCTGGTCAGGACAATACCTACATCGTATGCTTCTAAAGCCCGTTTCGGATCTACTATCTCGACCTCGTATATTTCCGCCAGATCTATACCAGTATTAGTACGTTGAGAACCGTAGATCTTGAAGAGCTTGTTACACACTCTGTTGTTGTGTTGCGGCGCGCCGGAAGTTACCCTAGAAATCTTCAGGTCCACAGATTCATTCTTATATTCTCTAATAGCGAACCTTCTGGGTGTAATGATTGACTGTTCTCTTTATCAGACGACGTCAAGTATGGCGAAGGCGGAGTGTGACCCACTGGCCTGTTGGAGAACCCTCGCCGCATCCTCGGGGTCGCTCTTCTTATAACTTTTAAAGGCCTCCTGGAGGGTATTCGCCGCGTCATCTGGCTCGTTCTGATAGAAAGTAAACATCTAAACCCATCTTGTAAACAAAGTACTTAATCCTGACCAGGTTGTCTGTTTGGATTTTTGCTGCTCTTTCGAAGGCCAGCCCAGCCTCCTTGCCTTTTCCACCATGTCAGAGGTCGTGGAAAGTTGTTGAGCTGGATATATGGACGCTACCTTGCTTCTGCATCCGGAATGCATTGGCTGCCTGCGCTGCAGGACTCGTCAGACCATCCAAGCCCTCTGAGGATCCCAGGGTGAGGGCAGCACGAACTGTATAGGTCTGCCGCGTTCTCCCATTTCTCTGTTTTACCCCCAAATAGCGACCACCCGCCACCAGCACCAGATGCGGCCTTGTCCGCCTATGGTGAAACTGTCAGCTAAGAGGGTTTCGACGACGCTGGGGGAGTTGAGTCGACGACCTTCTGCAGTAAGGCTCGAGGGTCTTGTGCCATATCACAGGTGAAATTCGAGAGAGTGAAAGTAAAGGTTATGGTATGCTGCAGATTGGTACTTTAAGGAAACAAGTGTCTCCCGTGATGGTTGCTGAATTACAGCCTATTCCTTGTTCAACTGACGTATCTGCGCTAGCGTCGGCCCTAGAATACTACGGGCAGACATTGCGGAGTCTCTTATTACCCCTATTCCGTTAATTCTGCTTCTTTAGAAAACTAAAACCGCATATACATCTAAAATATCTAATTCTATATCTATATAATAACTACGTAGCTATATATCTTAAGACTTTTAAAATATTATCTACTAATATATAGATATTAACTCTAGCCTTTAAGATATAATTATTTAATATATATATATAAAGGGAGTAGGATAATAATTTATAACGTCGCGAAATTCTAGCTAAGGTAACTCTTCTTACGGAGCTCACTAAGCATAAAGATTTCTAAAAGATTAGGTACTATATAGGAAGGATAATTAGGGAAGTTATTAAACTTTAAAGACGTCTTCTTAATTATATCCTCTATATATTCTAAATATCTAAAAGTATTTAGATTATTAGAGTTACACGGTATTCAATTAAAGTTCTAGAACGATGTTATTTTGGAGGGTACGATTTTGGTTTTCCAAAGAAGCAGAATTAACGGAACATGGGTACTCGACCTTTGGCTGCGCGACATACGATGGCTTGTAGACAATTTTACACGTCCACTTTGGCCACCCGGTCGTTGCATAAGCGTACTACTAAATCAACAATTCTACGCGCCCTCTCCTCAAATTCGAAGGCACCAGATGACGAACTCGAAGCCATACTCAGCACTCCTTCTTGGTCCGTTAAGTCTCTCTTCGATTCGACTATCCCATCCTCCGCGCCCCCTGTCACGAAAGAAAAATTACACCACCTGCTCCGCCTCTCCGCCCTCCCCCTGCCCACCTCCGCGACTCAAGAAGAGAAGATGATCGCAGACCTGCAGTCACAATTGAAGTTCGTGCAAGCTATACAATCTGTCGACACTACTGGGGTGGAGCCATTGCAAAGTATTCGAGATGAAACTAAAGAGGCGAAGCTGGAAAACGAGATCACGCTTGCTACGTTACAGGCGGAGTTCGATAAGGAGGAGGTGGTGGGGATGAGGGGGAGAATTAGGAGGAGGGAGGATGTGCCTGACCTGGAAAGAGTAGAGGAGGTAAAAGATTGGGATCCATTGGAGCAGGCATCGAAGAAAGTGGGGAGATTCTTTGTGGTGGATACTGCGAAGGACTGAGAGATGGTGACGTTATTCACAGCTTAGGATTTTGGCTTGTGAAGCAGACTATGGTGGACCAGAGTCTATGTACGCGGCGTCAGTGTCCCAAACACCGATTCAGGTTGATGGCTCTTGTCAGCAGACTATAGGACCAATTGGCCTCCTGCCCTCCAACATAGGGAAAAAGCTATGGCTCGCAACCGCAGAGGCTCAATAGGCAATTTGAGCTTGGCGTAAGAACGAGGGCTTTCGTTTTGGCATGGGCGCCATCACAAACAACGTGGTCTATCATGGTGCGACAGTGGCGGACGCAATCATTCTGTACATCCTCTCGTCATGAGGATAACCTTGCTAATATGGCTTTCCCTGCGCGGCTTTCATTAGGTCTGTCCAGCTCTTTCGAGATCCAAGCGCCAATCTCAGCCATTTGGTCTACATCAACGCCGGTTTTCCCACCCAGGCTATGCAGGCAGTGGAGAAGATCCTCCGTTGCGATATTTCCAGTCGCACCTTTGGAGTAGGGGCAGCCACCAAGGCCACCGACACTGCTATCGAAGGTTCTGATGCCGTTTTCAAGTCCCACTACTGCATTGACAAGAGCTTGACCATACGTGTCGTGTAAATGTAACGCGAGATCGTGCGAGGATATACCAGCAGCGAACAGTGCTTTCAAAAGCTCTTGGGTCTTCGGCGCTGTGCCCATTCCTGTAGTATCAGCTACTGATACTTCATCAACGCCCATCTCTAGCAATGTCCCTGTGATGTCTGCTACTTTCCACGGGGGAACGTCGGGACCTTCATATGGACAACCAAGCGCTACCGACACATATCCCCTCACTCGGATATTTCTCGATTTCGCAAGCGATACAATTGGCTTGCAGCGTTCCAAGGACTCGGCAATCGTGCAGTTGGTGTTTGCTTTGGAAAAAGCTTCTGTGGCCGCCGTGAATAAAGATACCTCCATCGCGTTCGAAGATACCGACTTCGCTGGCTGTACCGGGGTATCGACGCTTGATGTACTTGAAGGCATTTCATTCGGATCCTCAGTTGATGTTATGGGGCCTTGTTCTCCTGTCTCTCCTCGCTCAGGTCTCGGTGAGGGAGGTGGTGTGGGCAATTCACCCGACTTTTCTGGGGAGGTTCTGTGAGGATTGCCGTCCTCGGATGTATTCAGGAAGTTCTGCAATCCTTTCAGATTTGGAACGAGGAAGTTGTATGAAATTGGTGCAGGTGCGGAAGGCGGGTGTCCGAGAAGCTCATTGAGCACTTCTGCTGAATTCGCCATCTGTGCCATGCAGGACTTCTTTAGCATACACACCATCAGGATCGCCGAAGAAAGCTTCGTATCAGACACGGAGCACCGCGTGTCTCACCTGCGGCACCCATTTGGGCGCAACGAACGAGCCAGCCTCAATAGAGCGTACCCCGGTTCGAGATAGCCGCCTGATGAGCTCCAGCTTGGTCTTCACGCTCAAATGAGCTTTCTCGTTCTGTAGTCCATCCCTCGGTCCTACCTCCACGATGCGTACCTCACCAGCTTGCCATTGGATGGTGGTCGAGAAGCATCTCCTAGCGCATGTAATGTTCAACGATCTTCCTAGATAAGCAGTGTACCTGGTGAGAGGCATCATAGAAGACTCTGATTCGGCAGGAGAGACAGCTAATCATCAGATGGGGAAGGTTGTCCATGGAGGGATGCAATGAGTCGCGCGGAGTGGACTTTGCGGGGAAATCAGCAGGCCCACCTTCGCTACCTGGCAGTCAGCTCTTGGCGCCAAGTCAATTGCCACTATTTCCTCTCACGCTTCACAGCGCTAGGTTTGCTGATTCTGCCGCTATTCCTCTTCCCAATTGATTCCATCCGCTGCACCACGCTGGACTCAGTATCACGAATTCGCACTTGCTCGCACAACTTATCCTCCAATTACCTTCCGTGCTAGTACGACGGCCGCACAATAATGTCTTACAGGAACCCCTCTGTCTGCAAGCGTGGCTGTCCAGCCCCAAAAAGACGTTCGTCTACGGTTATGATGCACAGTATTTCCGACTCTCTTATCTCTTTCCATTGGGTCGCAGTGAACTTCTCCCGTTGTCAGAGTCGATGAAAAGCTTCTTCTGCTACTCATTAGCAAATTTTGATATTGAATTACTTGCATATCTATCTTCCAATACCTTTTCTTACTATGGAGCCAATCTTGAAAGTGCCAGGACGATAGCGAACTTTCGATACGATTTCATCACATGCCAATGAAAGGCCTCTTTCGAGTGACAACACGATTAAGACCGGGTCGCCCACCACTCCATAGAACCCTGCGTTCCCCCCAAAAAGGCCCCTTGTCCTCCCATTTGGAGAATTTCACTGATAGATAATTGAGCTGTCGGAGAACATCCATGATGACTGAATTTGTGAGACCAATGAGATTTATCTGCTGGTCAACAGTCATGTTTGTATTCTGAAAATGGGCTATTTGAGTTCGACGCTCGTCCTAAGGTCTCGACACCTATTTCGATATCGGTCCTCCATAACGTCTTTGTGCTTTGAGAGTAGTGATTCTGTGCTCCCCATTCCATGTCCTGGCAAAGCACTCGTCCCAGGGGAGATTCCAAGGCCTAGCCAAGACGATTGCTGAAGTCGCCAGGACATGGGATACTCCCAGGCATTCTTGTTGGCATGGAGTGAGGCATACTGGTCATGTGCGCCGCCACAAGCAAGCATGCCCCAATTGCTTTTCTTTGAAGCACTGGTATCCAGGGTTTTCGACATGATCTCCTCAGCTGCGAGACGACTATCAAGTCGTCCACCCAGAAGTTGTCGCCTCCCTAACTTTGTCGCCCACCAAATGTGTCGCCCACCATGTCGCCCACCTGAATTTGTCGCCCACCCAAATCAGTCGCCCACGAAGTCGCCCACCAAATCGCCCACCTAAATCCGTCGGCCACCACGGCGCCCACCCAAAATTGTCGCCCACCGAGTGGCCCACCAAGTCGCCCACCAAGTCGCCCACCAAGTCGGTTGCCCATCAAGTCGCGCCCAAGTCGGTCCTCCACAGACCAAGAAACGATCCTCTCTCCACACAAGGTGGACCAGGACTGCTTTGATGATGTCAACAGCGCATCTGAGCCGTTAACTCGGGCAGTCAAACAGAGGTTTGCAGATACTCAAATATGAAGAGGGAAGCCTGAAGAAAGCCCTTGTCGAAGAAACAAACAAATTGAGTTGGTTAGGCTTAAGACCGCCACTAAAATGCTATCCCGTACAAGCTGATGCCAAACCCACCATCTGTTGGACATGAGATCGCAGGCAGATTCCACGTGGATGTCAGTGATCCACGGATTACTCCAAATCTAAACAAAACGCCACACAGAGCTGATCCTGCATCGCAGGAGGTCCTGTCCCTTCCGCCTCAACTGACCTCGTTCCACAACTCCTGGTGGGCCTCTGTCAGATCGCAAAGCCTATTGGGTCTCCAAGTATAGGCATGCAAAAGTTGAGAGGCGCAGATCCTGTGTTACTGAGGAGAGCGTAGCTGGCTAATTGCTGTGCAGCATATCCCTTGATAGGTATTGAGTATATCCCATGTCCTGGCAAATTTGGCACTCGTCTCGGCAAAAAACCCCTGAAATGAGTGCCTTGCCAGGACATGGGATAAAGGCTAAGGGTACTTAATAAAAGATAAGCATAGGTAAGTTATTAACTTATTACCTTTCCTCGTATAGAATAGCTTAATATTATATCAAGCTTGATATAAGTGATTTTTAAAATAAGAGAATGGTTCTAGAACATAGTCTGGCATGCGGGTGTAACCATGGGTACTCCTCTCCTTCTCAGCCATGCTGAAGACACAGAACTTGTCTGTCGCTGAGTTTAGACTCTTCATTTTTCGCGCAGTCGCCGTTCAACCTGTACACATTCGGTGGCTGACAGAAAGCGCGAGGTAGTCAGATCGAGAATTTCTGTAGCTGGTTTCTGTAACTTCGTCATGTGCCATATCCAGATCTGGCGTCGACTTGATGTAGTCTTCGCACGCATTCGTCACGAACGACATCTCCCAAGAGATAACCATACAGAGCTGCTTTCACAAGAAAGGAGGGTCTACTAGAAGACAAACCCAGAGCGTCCATACCGGCGGCGCTTGAGAAGTGTAGAGTTGTATATACCATCCAGGAATGAAGCCATACTCTCCATGTCTCTCTTGCTCAAATGAGCTTGATTGTCTGCGGCGTCAAATGCTCAAGCTGACTATCGTCAAATTCCCAGCAATGATCATAAAGCGGCCCTTTACCCCTGGGCTTCGTCACTCTTGGGTTGTTGTGTTCAGATCGGCCGTTCATCTTGTCAGCGAGCCCGTAATCCGATCCCTGCTCACCATCTTGTGGTCTCAGAGCGTCCTTGAAAGATTCCCATACTTCTTGCTGGTTCGAGACATCCGGTTTGACCTTATATCTCAAAGCAATCGCAGCATATCCCGAGACGGAGATGGTTCCCTTTCGTCGGAACGTGTTGGGCTCAGTGCTCCCCTTTTCGAGTAGTAAGCCGTCAAGTTCTGCCTGCTTCTCCCGATGATAAGCGCCAATGAATAAGATGTAACCGTCCATGGTCTCACAAATTTCTCCCGTGTCGAGATCGCTTTCAACGTCAGCAGCCTCGTACTCGTATTGCTGGTTGCCGTCATGTAAGAATAGGCTCGTTGTTTTCCTATGCATCATGGGTATCAACTTGTTTTTGTTCCAATATTTCAGCATCTTGAGGGTGCCAGAGATGACAATGATTATCCTTCTGAGGAAGCCGGAGATGACGAGCTCGTTGGTCTGTTTGCCATCGAGTAGCTCCCCAGAGAGGGGACCACTTTGTATGTTGATGACTCCACGATAATATTGATGTTGTTCCAAGTTTGATGATTCTGATCCTGACCATTCAGAATCTGAAGGCTCAGAGGTTGATGGTGGAGAATTTGAGGTTTGTGGAAATATCCTTGTATTGAGTTTGACCTGGCCGTCAATCGAGGCCCAGGACCATGAAGGGGCCTCTAAGAGGTCTTCCTGAATAGGACGACCTCGGGATTTCCAGCGAAGACACAGAGGGAAAGTAGACCACCACATGCCTGAAAAGTAGATGTCATCAGGTAGGAGCTTTTGGAACTCCTTTGCTAGTCCTGAAATAGCTATCAACTTATCAGTCGGTTTGCTTAGCTTCTTTTCCGAGTACATTTCGCAAAGGTCATCCCAAAGTATATGTATTTCGATTGTCGATCGCAGTGGTGTGATTATGGAATCCTTCAACAATATGTTACGCTTGTTATAGAAGCGTGGCGCGCCATTTGGGAATGTTTCACTGGCAAAGTATGGTGCTTTGGAGCAGCACTCCCAAAACATCTCCCGCTCGGTAAAGTGTAAGATCCGTCGTGCGAGATGTCTTTCTTGGAACACCCAAGCTCTCTGGGATAATGGGGCAGTGTTGACCCAGTCAAACATATCACGCTCATCAACAGTCAACTGGATAGTCTGTCCTATCTCTGGCAATTCTATTATTAGAGGCTGAACCCTCATTGGGGAGCGCGGGTTGAAGAGTCCATCCCGAGCATCAGCATTCCAGTCTGCGGAAATGTTAAGGTACCCTTGCTTATAGACTCGATCCATCAGCGAAGCCTCGCGTCGCCAATCGGCATCACTGTCCTGGATGATACACAGAGAGTCTATCCAAAGCCATCGGACTACATGAGAGCATGAATGAGTTTGAAGACTGCTTGGGTATTGGGGGGTTACCTTGAAACCATTGGGCGACTGTGATAGCATCTCGAAATGTCTGCGGTATTTTCTTGATACTGATGCCTATCTCATGTCTATCCCGCTCGTTCCCACATGTCAGGACGGGCATCTCCTTTGAGCCCCATTCCCCCCAACAATGACTCAGTGTAATATACCTCTTTTCCTCGGGGAAAGCATCGGAAATCTCCCTTGATGATACCAGCCGCAATACTGAGGTCTTTGATGCATGTTAACATCCAGGAGCCGAGTTGGAAGCCATGTGCCCTCTGGCGTATCGCAATCCTCATGTTGTCCATCTTCATTCTTCTGACAGCGATCAAGCCATCGTTTTGCCAGTCTTTGGGATGACATAGATCCTGTACTATCTTCTTCCGCAATGGCAGAGATATTTTCATTGCTGTCACTATCGTTTGAACATGGACGGGGACGATATCGATCATTGTTTTCAGCAATATCAGCTGAGCTACTTCGACTCGACGGACCTCCGTGACTTTTCCTGGATGGCGCCGACTCATCACTACCGCTATCCGTGCCTCCCAGAATCAGAGGCCGTGGCAAAGCGTCTTCCACAATTTCTACTATCTGATCATAATCGCTGACGTTGCTGCTTGAGCTATGGGAACTGGCTTGAGAAACATATGAATCTGTAGTAGGGTAGACGAAGTCCTTAGTGGGCCAAGTCTGCAATCTGAGAAAATTCCAGTAATTGTCATCTTGGTTCCTGTCCCGCTTTGGATTGGTCGTTGAGAAGTGAAGACGACAATAATTCAGAGTCTTATGCCTCGTGAAGTCGACATCAAAAGACATTTCGACCTGAGTGTCCCGCGCAACATGTCTCCACATCCCAGCTTCATCCTCCGGGCCTCTCATATACGAGGCAAGAAATATGCAAAGATGACAAGAGTAGGAAAAGGCCTCATCGAACAGTGAGTACAGCTCACGATGATGGGAGACAACTTCAGAGAGTTCGAGATCTTTGGCCGAAGTCCGCCACGCTTTACATGCTCCCACAACGTACGCAAAGTATTCCAACGCGCTTCTGCATACGTCGCAAAGAGGGGAGTCTGTGCGAATAGGCCTGCGTTCGGCCTTGGGACGGGTCGGTGGGGGAACCTCTGGGTGGTATGACCAGTCATTGCTACGATATCTGCTTTCCTCGAATAGTTGCTTGAATGGTAGTTGGGCGTAAAGGGCGACCTTGTCCCAGGAACTCATACTTCAGCACTTCAGCAGCATGCTATTATTTTGACTAGATTTCTTTTCTTTCAAGTCGTGGCGCCAAGACTAGTAGAAATACTAGTCCAACTAGCCTAATGTGGTAGGGTAGTGCTCCTTGGCGACTCTTGGCCGACTTGACGGTTAGTCTAATTGAAATCTGAACTATAATTTAAACCATAATTTAAACTACTAATAAATAATACCTATTTTTGAAATCTTAGGAAACTCCTCTCTTCCTTTATTTATATAATTATATTTATAAATTTGAAACTTACTCCTAGTTATAGCTAGAACTTATAGTATCTTAAGTTACTTATATAACCTCTAAGTACTAAGTAAAGAATAAAATCAGAAGAAGTTAAATTAGAAAGGATTACTTAAAAACCTTAAATTAATAGATTTTTATTAATAACATTTTAAGATCTAGGGCTAGACTAATCTATTTATTAGGGAATTTATTTAAAACGGTTATAGCTAGCTTTAAGTTCTATGTATTCTAGAATAGATTATAGTATAGAATCTACGCTAAAAATAGATCTAATAGATATCCTTATAGCCTAATAGAGTCTAGTAAGCTTGACTAGTATCACTAAAGTAAAGTCTAAAAACTAGCGCTATCAAGTTCTAGGAGAAGCTAGAAGTACTTTAGAGCGGGACATAGGATAATCCTACTGTTTCGAGTAGCGAAGGCTCCGAGGTCTCCGAGCCGGTTAAAGAAATTTGCAGATGTATGACACCAGAATTTGGTATTGTAAACGACCGTTTCTCGGGCTTTTTCGTTTTGACTTCGCAGTTGCTGCGGACAATCCTGCCACTATGTACCCCTATACTCACACCAAAATTCACATTAGATGGAGCTGGATGAACGTCTATGTCGTGCTAGATATGTGGAGGGGTAGAACGTTTCTTAATCTTCCATGGCATATGTGTTGCCAAAGCCTCTCATTGCTAAGGTAAGATTTCGCTGCCTGTGGAAAGGGAAATAGATGTAAGTGGTGTGTTGATCCTTTGCGAGGAGGTTGGTGTTTTCCGCTTTTGGGATATGACACTATTCAGATGCACCTGTTGACAGTAGTAACAACCCGTTGTACGCTCACAACACTCCGCTAATCTCTACTTGGTAGAGATAATCATCGCGCTACATGAGATCTTGAGTGATTGCCACCACGGACATCAAATATGGAACCAAAGGGAGAGCACTTGAACCGTTCAAGGAAATCAGTCTAACAGACATATCATCTCCAGTGCTGGCCGCAGGCTCTGTATGGCCTGAGCCAGATGTTGGTTCAGAAGGGGAAAGTGCGAATAAGACCGACATATCAGGGTATGCGGTGACGGTCTGGAGCGTCGAAAGCCGAAATAGGATGCCAAAATAAACGCACGTTGAATGATGTTGCAGAGGAATGGACGGACGCTAGGGGGAAGACACGCACCCCTGATACGGTTTGGAGAATTATCTTCGGAAGATGAACAACGCCAGATCATCATTCGGAGTGGTCAGCCGATTGTGGTCTTCGATAAAGGATGGAATTGTTCCCTCACTCTTCTCACCATTGCAGAGATGTCATTGGGTGTATGCCCCAAACTCTCGTTGCAGGGCATGCAATATTGATCTGCCGCGTGAGTGAGAGTGAAGAGGATAGACAGCAAACAATTCAGGTCGTGACGAAACCATATATATTCTTAGGATTGATCAGGATTTTGGGCTTTTCATGGACAAGCAACTGATACACGACGTTTTTGAGAAAGAGAAGATGAGCATGTTCAGCCACTATTTTCAAATCTTTGCTAAGTTGCCCTTCGTGATTATCGTGTTTCACGGCTCTTCAGGGTTAAAAATATATTCCCTGTATTCTCCATATATTCTGCGCGTACACATAGTAACTTAGCACCCTCGGCTTGGAATTCTGCAGGCGATTCCCTCAAGCCACAATATTAAATAAGCTGCAGGTTCGAGATAACATACGCAGACACACCTGGCTTCTCATTCAACGTATTCGGATGCGCTCAATATCTTGCTTTGAGGAGACTCTCACAGTCGTAACGCCTCCGCTGTCGCAAACATCTTCTCCGGCCACCGGTTGCTGCTCATAACTCTCTGGGAAAGTCCGTTGCGGTAGCATTTCGATTCGCTGCGTCGGGTTGCGTGATAGAGGTACAAGCTTTTTGCGCCAAATTGAGCCTATGCCCAACACGAAACACACATGGACCGCGAGAGGTCGGGTGATCTGCAAAGTGGCATCAAGCCGTCAGATCTGGCACTGTCAAACCCACATTACTAGGCAAAGAGATCAAGGCCGATCCCTGCCCCGAGTCTACAAAGGATATGCTCAACCTCCCACAAAGCACCCCCGCACACTCGATTTTCGGGCTGACATCCCTTGCGCCATCAATCCTCACCTGATGGTACAGCACTTGGAGAGCCCCAGTGACCACTTCGACCGTCAACGCTGATGGCTCCACCATTCGTAATTCGAGGTGAACTCCATATCTCGTATCCGAAAAGCCAAACGCCACTGAACCTGGCCTTCGGCCTTGGAGATTACCGATCTCGACAATGATATTCCTGAGGGTACTGGTAGTTTGCTCGAGAGTGCCGTCTGTACTGCCTAGATCTTCGAATAGTAGGACACACCACCAGGGCTCGGGGGCTGGGATGGGCCGGGCGAAGGGGCGGGATGGCCAGGCTTTGAGTGTTCTTTAGGTCTGCGTTAGCTGATACAAAAACTGCGGGGATGACTGCTAAGCTATGGCTTCGCACCTGTTTTTGATGGTTGTCAATTCGAGCGGTGCAGATGGAGCTGCATTATGTAAGAGCGGAACAGCTGGAGGAGACAAGGCAGTTGAGGGTAAGGTCGAAGGTATAGACAGGCTGCCTTGCAGAAGAGCCGAGATGATGATTGAGTGGAATAGAATAGTAAGGCCCAAGAAAGAAACACCCAACATGAACAGGCGTCCCAATACGATTTTCATGGCGACAGAATGTTTGTTCAGCAACAGCAAAGGTCAGATCTGACGGGCTACCGAAAGGATGATCAAGAATTTGAAGAGAAAGAGAATATGTCTGTGCGGTCACCCCTGATTGCGAGGGTTCAGTCATCTATCGACATCGCGTGCGCAAGGTGGCTGATCCCCTGTGCGTAGCTGTCGCAAAAAGCCAAACGCCCAAAGCAGAACACAACAAAATGGAAAGGGGAAGTTTAGCTGATCAGTGAGATGGATTGCAAGACAAAGCCAATGCGCAAGAGTTCACAGTAATTGAAGATTCGTTAGTGTCATTTCCGATGTATAATCGCTCAGCTTACCATGATACTTTCGTTGATGAGTAAATCTTAGCCATAAATTTCCTGAAGGACTCAATTTGGCGAGGCAGGAACTTTGCGTCGTCGGCTATTCTATTTCGGTTTTGAGACATGAAGCTCAACCGCAGAGCGCATAGAAATGGCGAAAATTGTAAAGTTAAGAATTGTTGTGACATGCGTAAGGTCGCTCGCGAACTGATCGCCAAGTGCCAGGAATTTCCCCCTTCAGCACTTTGCTGGAGGAAAGCGTGTCGAAAGGCTCTAGGACGTAGGAAAACTCTATGCAACATTGTTGAAAGTCACCCAAACCTGTCTCCAAAAGCCAGTTCGAGTCCTGAACGATACCGAAATTCGGCCCTGTGCCTATCAATGCCTTCTTAGGATGTGGAATGGATAAGAAGACAAAGAGTACCCATGAAGTACAGATTTCACCACGAAGGCCACAGATGATATTGGCTGACGTGATTGAGCTCGAATATGTTGTAACGGGATGATCAAATTGGTCCGAGGTCATAGCGGAATGTTTCCGCTTCACGTTGCTTCCTGGCGGCGATTCATAGAACCAGATCTGACTTTTTATAGGCCTAAAGATGGAAGCGGACAGAGCTGAGACTGATCTTGGAGAGTCAATCATTCCCGAGCTGGAGGCTGAGGAGGATGAGAAACCTAAGCAGCCCAGGAAAAGATTCATCGGAAGGAGAGCAGCAGCAGAGAAAGCAGAACAGAGAAACGGCCCAAATGGGACTATCGAGGATAGCGGCGCAATACAAGGTTGATGACTCAAATCAAACAGCGCAGCCATCTGCTGACGACTCGTTCAGTCGCGCAGCCAAGACGAACAGCTCGAGCTCTGAACCAAATACCGCCAGAAATCTGCAACGACCCCGACATCAACGATGCTATATCCCTCCTACCGCCCAATTACTCGTTTGAGATACACAAGACCATCCACCGAATACGCACCTCTGGTTCCAAGAAGATAGCTCTACAATTCCCAGAAGGTTTGTTGCTTTTCGCCACTACCATCTCGGACATCCTGACCCGATTCTGCCCTGGCACTGAGACTCTCATCATGGGTGATGTGACCTATGGGGCTTGCTGCATCGACGACTATACTGCTCGAGCCCTGGGATGCGACCTCTTGGTACATTATGCGCACAGCTGTCTTATACCAGTTGATGTCACGAAGATCAAAACACTCTATGTTTTTGTTGATATCAGCATTGATACGACCCATCTATTGGCTACACTCGAGCGCAACTTGCAAGCCGGTAAGACTATCGCCATGGTAGGAACGATTCAATTCAACGCCACCATCCACACCGTAAAGCCTGTGCTGGAGCGCGCCGGCTTCAAAATCTTGGTACCGCAGATCACGCCCCTCAGCAAGGGGGAAATCTTAGGCTGTACATCACCTCGTCTGTCAGATGATCAAGCAGATCTAATCCTCTACCTTGGTGATGGCCGCTTCCACCTTGAATCTGCCATGATTCACAACCCTACTCTGCCTGCATATCGTTACGACCCTTACTCGCGGAAGCTGACAAGAGAGACGTATGAACATGAAGAGTTGCATGATCTGCGTCGTCAAGCTATAGAGTCTGCAAAGAAGGCGAAGAAATGGGGTCTCATACTGGGCTCGCTCGGTCGACAGGGGAATCCGCATACTATGACCATGATTGAGAATATTCTGAATGACCGAGGCCTCCCGTTCATCAACTTGCTCCTCAGCGAGATCTTTCCGGGCAAGCTTGCTCTAATGGATGGTATCGACTGCTGGGTGCAGATAGCTTGTCCGAGACTGAGCATTGACTGGGGCTACGCATTTCCAAAGCCGCTCCTCACGCCTTACGAGGCTCTCGTGGCGTTGGGTACAAAAGAGGAGTGGCAACATGCCAATGGAGGGGTCTATCCTATGGACTTTTACGCAAAAGACGGATTAGGCAGGACTAAAGAGGGCGCTATTGCTGCATTAGTAAAAGCTGAAGGGTAAGCGCAAGCCGGAAATCCACGAAGCGATACTCAAGGCCACAGCTGCTGGAGGAAAATGCATCGGCTCATTCATCGATATGAAGATGAACACATGCAGTTGCCTGTTCGACGACAAAATCAACCATCCCTCTTTACCCAGGCGGCTACCACTAAAGTACCGACTCTACTCCCGTTTCTGCGCTATTTCCCACCGCTACGCCATCCTCTGAACGTCATCACTCCCGAGATGCGCCGTGTTCAGTAACGATACGTGCCATTACCCACAATGCAAATGCAGCTAAGCACCCTCGCGCCTCCCAAACGCCATCAGTATCCACAGCGGGACCTCGGTACCCTTCGCCCTCAACGTGTGCTTACTCAATATAGACATACTACTCTCGCAAGTTCTCCCACCTCCGTATGGCTTTGAGCATAGTCTTCGCCCACTTCTCGGTCCAGACTCCGTTTCCAATGATCATCAAGCCCAATGACCTGTATCTATCACGTAAGCTCCGCAGAATTATCTCACCAGACCATTCGATGTCCTCAGGCCAGAGAGTTGCTAATGAGGTGGTGGCGTAAGGAATATCCCTAGCCTCAGCATAAAATATTGGCAGGTCTGTAAAAAGTGACGATCGAGCTCAGAGGCAGATCTAGGCATGACCAAAGAGATAAGCTGACGACAAGGGCTCGTATAATTCAGATGCGGAGTGTTATCGAGCATTCTGCATTTCCGGTCGAAGATTTTGGTAGCATACTACCTTGCTATTGAAGAATCGAGACCATGCCTGCCCTGCTGCTTCTGAGTCTGCGGCGAGACAAAGGTGGTGGTAATATTTTGCCTTCATGGCTTTCACTGTGGATGTGTATCAGCTGACGACCGCAGATGTACGCGTAGATCTTCATTCTGATCTGTCGTGGTAGCCTGCAGAATGGAGAGGCGCATCGTTCAATTTGAACCTGGAGGGTGTGATTGCCGACTCCAAAGAGCAGGCTCCACGGTAATCCAATTTATAGAAACGTGCTTGGTCTTCATTGTGGAATAGATGTGGTGAAGACTTTACGTCTTCATCTGACAAACAGACAGTGGATCTACTGAGAGCAAGGAGTCTCCAGAGTACGAGAGCTTCCTTTCCCATTTTAGAGGTTTGGATGCGCTTCATGCATTCCACGGGCTGATGAGTATGCTGCGTAGTATATCTAGATGGCGGGGTTATGGTGCTTGGTGAGAAGGGGAGAAGAGTGGAGAGGGTAGTGGGCGGTATTGAAGGACAGGGGGAAGGAGGAGGTTAGGACGTTTTTGTTGTAAGAGTGATTGGTGTGTGTGGTTTGAAGTGGTGGGGATTTGCGAAAAGGAGTGAGGATTGGTTGGGAGTTTGGATGTGAGTTGGTCTATGAGTTTAGACCCTTTATACGTAGTGGGTTGGGATTGGAATATGTGGCGCGTGCTCCTTTATGATGATATACATGGATTGTGTTGGGACGTGATATTAGAATTTCAAGATAGCTAGCGCTTCTGGCGGAGTCTACAGGATAGGTAGGTTGCATGAAGATGTGGTTGAGGATTCACGCTGGTTGTGAACGAGTGGGGGGGGTATGGTAGGGAAAGAGGAGAGAATCATGAGTTTTCGTTCGGTGCTTGGGAAATTTGGTTTATAACCAGCAGATGTCCATTTCATGGGGATCTTCAACGCGAAATCTCCGCATTCCTCACATTCACTCGTGGGTGATTATCGTGAGGCTTTGGCGTGGAAACCGATGTCTTTGCTGGGAATCTACGGTAGTACTTCGATTCGTGATCGAAAGAACACTGGCCCTGGCATTGTCGCTGTTTGCGGACGTATGCCCATCTCCGTGTCGTTGCCCAGAGGCCAATTGGAATGGTCCTGTGACATTGGGTTCGGGCTGATGTCATGGTACGAGGATCTGATTCTCAGTTTGATGAAACTAACCGACTCCTCGATGGCTCGACCACCGGAGTAGTATGTCACCGTGGGATGTGTCTCTCGTGAGCTGTATCTGTTGTATAATCTGGCATTGCGGTTGTCTCAACTGTCAGCCCCACCCATCTACTTCCTCATCTACCTCTGTACCAAGGTCTCGATCCTCCAGGAAGACGCTGCCCCTCAGCTCCTCCGGCAGGTACTCTTGTTTTACCCTTCCATCCACATATCTCGGGTTATACTTGTACTCTTTACCGTAACCTAGCTCCTTCATCAGCCTCGTAGGTGCATTCCTGAGATGCACTGGAATCGGATGTCCGGCCACTCCAGGTTCTTTCAGGGCGGCCATCGCGTTGTTCAAGCCGCTGTATGCCCTTGTGCTTTTCTTGCTTAAAGCAAGTGCAACAGCACAATGCGCTAGATTGATCCGTGCTTCCGGCACACCAATCTTTTCTGCGGCGGTGTACGCCGATGTAGCCAAAGTCAGCATGGTGTTGTCCGCTAGCCCAATGTCTTCACTAGCAATAACGACCATCCTTCGCGCGACATAGAGCGCATCTTCACCGGACTGCAACATTCGAGCGAGGTAATAGAGCGTAGCATCTGGGTCAGAGCCGCGAACGGACTTGTGAAACGCAGAGATTGTATCATAGTGCTGATCACCAGCACGGTCGTACACTAGCGTTTTCGTCAGGCATGCCTTGATACTGTCTTTCGTTGCCCCCTGCCGCTTCGACAGATCCATAGCCAATTCCAGTAAATTCAATGCCGTCCTCGCGTCTCCGTCCCCAAATGCCGCAAGATACTGTATCATTTCTTCATCGACCAATTTACTAGGCCTATAATTCGGTCCTTCGACTTCGAGGGCGCGTTTCAATATTGCCATTATGTGTTCCGTAGTTAGTTTTGCAAGTGTGAAGGTTCTGCATCTTGACAGTAACGCATTCTGGACCTTGAAACTGGGATTCTCAGTCGTCGCACCAATCAGCGTGACCGTTCCAGCCTCAACCGGCCCGAGAAACACATCCTGCTGGCTCTTGCTAAAGCGATGTATCTCATCACAGAATATGATCGTCTTCCTTCCTGTCAACCCTAATTCGCTTTTCGCTTCTGCAAAAAGCTTCTTGCATTCCCCCACGCCGGAGCTCGTGCTATTGATCTCGACGAAGCGACTACCAACCATGGTGGCTATCACACGTGCGATTGTTGTCTTCCCAGTACCAGCATTGCCCCAGAGTATCATTGAAGGTACACGATCCGCCTCGATGAGGCCGGGCAGTATCCCATTGGCCCCAACAAGATCCTGACCGTATACGTCATCCAGTGTACAAGGTCGCATCCGTTCTGCGAGTGGCTGAGCACGCTGTGCGGCGGTAGTCTTAGGCCTCTTATATGGAGGCTCCTCTGTACGAGGAGGGGATTTCGCTGCACCATTTCCGAGAAGAGGCTCTGGAGCTGGCCGTTTGTTGCTCGTCAACGTTGGTGAGCTGGGCTGCAGCCCATTGGTGGAGGGAGTGCTAGGTGTCTGGGAGGCTTGCTGTTTTCCAATCGTGATTTCAGAACTAGCCTGAGATTGTTTCTTGCTCGAGGCAGGTGTCCGAAAGAAGCTCGCGACTTGGGGCGGCGGATCTTGACTTTCACTTACAAAGGCTTCACAGCCGGAGTCGATATGCACGTTGATGTTCGCCTGCCTGACCGGCTGACCGCATATGGGGCAGTCTACCATACCGAGGGTAGCAACACCTTGTTAAGGTAGAATCGTAGAGATAACTGGACCGGAAAGCGCGTCGGATTTAAGCCAAAGAAATTAAGTCCGGGATATATTATCGGTGTCACCGATCCTCGGAGGGCAGAAATTCCCCTCTCTATTAATACCCGAGTGCACCATCTGAATGGCTGAGTGACGGATGTTCTGGTATGCAGTTGATGCTGAGAAGCAGATCAACACTACGCTTTGTCCACACATTCTCTGCGACAGGCTTCAGCCGAAGCTTCTGTGCAAAAATGGTCAGAAGTGATCCCTTCAAACCAGCGAAGAGGGTCGCTAGCCAGCAGCAAGATGTGTGGTACGACTATGTTGCTACCACCTTCCAATCGATAATGCGCTAAGCCAAACATCAGGTCAATCGTTAATGAGGCAGCTGCTGCGTCACCTGTCCAGCCAATCATAAACATGGGTCAGGGGTTTTTGTGAGTATGCTACCCTCGTCTCAAGATGTATGAATATAAGGACCTGACCGAGTGTAGTGGCTACAACCCTCCAAAATTCGTCTTAGATGCCGCAAAAGAAGCGTTGGATAGAGTCGACTGCAATCAATACTCCCCCACAAAAGTATGCCCTGGACGGCAAGGTTTGCTTGATTTGCCCACACTGATGAGTAGATAGGGACGCCCACGACTGAAAAAAGCCATTGCGAATGCATACTCGCCATTCTTTGGAAAAGAGATCAACCCCGATACTGAGGTCACTATCACAACTGGAGCGAATGAGGGTATACTGTGTGCTTTCATGGGCTTTATTGAACCTGGGGACGAGGTCATCGTTTTTGAACCGTTCTTTGATCAGTGAGTAAACTGGCCCAGAATTAAACACAGCGAAACCTGAATCCATTCAGGTATATCCCCAACATAGAAATGCCTGGAGGCGTTGTCCGCTATGTTCCTCTTCAGCCACCCAAAGACGGTTCGGCGAGAAATACCTCAGCTGCTGACTGGTCCATTGATATGGCGGTCCTCGAGAAGACTATCAATCACAACACGCGCATGATCGTTCTCAATACCCCTCACAATCCAGTTGGAAAAATATTCTCCAAGCCCGAATTAGAAGCCATAGGGAAGCTTTGTGTGAAAAATAATATTCTCATTGTCTCTGATGAAGTCTACGACAAGCTTTACTACGCGCCCTTCACCCGGATGGCTACTATCAGTCCAGAGATAGCGAATCTTACCCTCACCGTTGGTTCTGCAGGCAAAAGCTTTTATGCTACCGGTTGGCGTGTTGGATGGCTTATAGGTCCCGCGCGTTTGATCCAATACGTCTCAGCTGCCCACACGCGTATATGCTACAACAGCGTCTCGCCTCTACAAGAAGCAGCTGCTGTCGGATTCGAGAAGGCAGACAAAGAAGGATTCTGGGAATTGAGTAAGGAGGAGATGCAATCAAAAATGAATCGCTTCTGCGCTGTCTTTGACGAGCTAGGCCTCCCTTACAGCAAGCCTGAAGGGGGCTACTTTGTACTCGCTAATCTTGGTAAAGTGAAACTACCCGACGGTTATGAGTTCCCGGCCCACGTCAGAGATAGGCCTAGGGATTTCAAAATGAGTTGGCTTCTGATTATGGAGCTCGGTGTCGCGGCCATTCCGCCGACTGAATTCTATACAGCTGAGAATGCTCATTTGGGGGAGGATTGGTTGCGGTTTGCATTCTGCAAAGATGACGATGTACTTGATGGGGCGAAGGAAAGGTTGAGGGGGCTGAGGAAGTATATGACTGATTAGGAAGTTATGAGAATGATGCAACTAGATGATGAAGAAGAGTACGCGCTCACGTTTGTTGCGGCGAGCTATGGCACTTGGGGTGGTGAGGGTTGGAAAAAAATCCCCCTCATCCCCTTTCCTTAGATTGCCATCAAATCCAGCACCCATACCTCAAGCGCAGCCATAGCCGAATGCAAAGGTCTCTAATGCCTACTTATCTCCTCTAGGTGTACCCGCTCTTTGACCTCCGCCAAAGTCGACACCCTCTCCATACCGTCTATGCCTCCTCCGTCCTTTCTCCATCACCACCACGATTCCCTCAGCTAAGCCCTCGCAAAGTTGGCAGAGTTCCAAGCCACGGTTTCCATTTGGCGGTCATCCTACGCTCCGTCAACCTTTCGACTAATGAAGTCACCCTCTTCATCAGTCCCAATTTCTCTGCCGCCAAACGACCGAGGCACTACGAGAGGCAGAAATGCAACTTTTCGACACTGGCCTTATGTACGGCAGAAACAAAAGCACCTCTCTCTTCGATCACCTTAACTCTCTTGAGATTAGGTTGGCGTATTCTGGGTTAAGAGGACGGGAACGCGAGGCCAATATTCAAGCAAGAGAAGCCAGGATGATGAAGCTCGAAAGTCGTATCAACAGACTAGCAATGATACCCTCAGGGTAAACATAGTTTCAGAAATAAGTTTCTTGATGACTTCGTACGAAATCAGAGACTGCGGGAAAAGTCATGCCTACGCAGGAAAAGCTGTAAGCCTGTAAGGTCACAGGAGGGCCCATAAAGGGAACACCCTCACAAATGCCTTATTATACAACTAAAATAGTATCATTGATGAGACCGACTTTGGTATGTTTTGTCGCTATGGTCAAGAGGCAATTTTCCAGCTTCCTACGATTGCTATAATCGATATGGGTTTGACTTACAGGTGTCACAGACAAGTACCAGATCACGATGCCCTATTTTTCCTTAATGGCACATTGTCCTACTCAGGACCCCGATTGGGAGCACAAATCAATCGCTACATTACCCCGCTGTAACATTGTGTAAGCCTTTAACACTTTCCTCGAGTCTGGCTGAATATATTGAATCTCCCTACAGATCCGCACGGAAAAACAAAATGCACTGGATTCAACTATCTTTCTCTACAGCTTCTCAAAAGCGTGGGCAATGAAGAGTAAACCACCAATCAAACTCCCCAGTGCTGTACCTGCCTTATCCACCTTAGATTGCATGCAGTCTCATTTCAGCTTAGTGGCCAAACTTCGCGAGGCCGGGCGAGGTTGAGCTTTCCAGCAGGCTCCCGAGGCAGTCTACTTTTCTAGCCAGCATCATAGATATTGAATTGCAGTCGTATCAAGGCCATGACAGAGCTCCTAGAGACTTGATCTTTTCCTTGCAATGGACGGTTTGTTCTCCGCAGCCAGTGGTATCACTGTCTTCTCCGTCGCTATCCAGCTTGCGGATGGTGTCAAAAATCTCTACGATTTCTGGAACTCCGTCAAGGATGCACCCAAGGACATTCAAGGACTTTTGACCGATGTACGGCTACTATCGACGGTATTGACTGAGATGGCCTTGGAAGATCAACATGTTGAGCCTGGCTCCACGCTAGCGGCAGTACTTACAGCCTGCAATGATAGGATTAACAGACTCGTAAGTCTGATCAACGGGATGGAGCCAGGATTTGCTTCAAGACGTTCGCGCGTTCGCCAATGGACAGCTGTTAAAGCTGGTCTAAAGGGTGGCAGAATCCAAAAGTTCTTGAGCGTGCTCGAAGTATTAAAAAGCACGCTATTACTGGCGCAGCAGTATCATAACGGGTAAGCCTCGCTAGTAAAATTATCAAACAGTCGCCTGAATTTTATCGAGCTGTCTCTATCGCCTGAGGTCTCAGACGCATGAACAAGGCTTGAAAGCGATCGAGCAAAGCCTGGCCAGCCTGAGTCTGCAACAATCGTCGGCAACAATCATCACGCAAGCCCCTAGGCCATCCGAGATGAACAGCCACAATCAGGCTCTCAGAGCTGAAGCCGTTCGCGTTGGCCGAACTATGCCAAGTCCTGTTCAACGTCGCGGATTCGAGGTTTGTTCAGAGAGTGCTTTCCAAGAGATGGCTAGCGGTCATATGGAAATTCAGAGCACGAATCATGGAAATGGAATGGAGCTAGAGGCTGGCATCACTAGTGCTCCACGCCTACATCAACCGTGGTCTTCTTCACCCGCACGAACATGGACAAAACGCACCTTGGAACGCAAGGCATCTACTTTAAATACCGTTTTCGGCACCATCTGGATCTATTCGATCAAACGCCAATTGAGAACAAGCATCAATGGCGACCAATCATTAAAAGTGGAAGACCAGGACCATATTTATGAATGCGAAAGCTCATTCAAGGTATTTCCAGCACCATGGCTGCTGAAGCTTGGCTTCTCTTACGGCTATAATATCTCGACTTCGAGTTCCTCGTACCAAGGGTGGACAAGTAGATTACAACCCTTTACACTTGTACCAGATGATGCATTACTCTTTGAAGTATGCAAGCTAGGAGATCTTGCAGCGGTCCGCAGTCTGTTCTCGAGGAACCTTGCCTCTGTAAAAGACACTAGCTCTAGAGGTCTCACTGCGCTCCATGTAAGTTCTGCAACGCGTCCGTACTCACAAGGTTTTAGTCTTGTATGTTGAGATATCTAATGCATGAGAAAAGATTGCTGCAAGCTGGTGCCATCCAGAGCTTTGTGACTTTTTAATAGCGACGGGAGCCGATATGAACGCTCGTACCTTTGACCAGAGGTAAACCATTCCCATTCCACCCAAACGGCACCCTTTAGGCTATCAAGCTCTTTCATATACTGACTCACTGCAAAGTTCACAAACACCAATTCTATACGCAGCCAATCGGCACCGCTCTGATGGTAGATTATGTAATGCCATTGACACCTACAGGCTTCTCTTAGATTCTCTGGATTGGGACCGTGGTGGAGATGGATGGATACTTATAAAAGAGACTGATACATGGCATCATACACATGCAAACAGCCTTCCGGCGACAGCCCCGTTCATGCTATGGCTGATGAGGTCATCAGTCTCGGAGCTTCAAATCTCCCATTCTACAAAAAGCTTATACGCTATATTAATGTTCCTCGCGATTCCCGAGAATACCGATACCATCGGCTCACTGTTAGACTTAGGCCCTGGAGGCTCCGTTGATATACTTGCGGATATTGGATCCAGCGCTCTCTACATGACAATTGCTGGTCAGCGCTGGGATCAGGCGAGAGTGCTCCTCTCAATGGGAGCGGATCCGCATCTACCCTGCGTAAGATCCCACAAGAGTGCCAGATCTGAGACACCAACATCCATAGCGATGTGCTCTTCTTGGACATTTTGGTCTTTTCGAAACATCTTGAGGGAAGCAAATATCGACGTCGAGTACTATATTCAATCGGGGCTGGGGCGGGCTGGCCCTTTGATCGATGATGGGTGGCACGTGGAGACACTCAGGTTGCTATTTCAATACGATTTCGAACCTGACCCCGTCGGCCGCCGTGATTACGTTTGGAAATGCAGTCATGGTGATGATGATGAATCCTGCCGCATGGTCGGAGTTGAACCCGTTTGGCATCGTATACTTGAGAGGATAAAATGTGGCATCGACGTTGATGCTCTGTCTTCAAACGCGTCGAATGCCCAAATAGTGCAGGAATTCAACTGGCGAAAGCCGCTTCACCAATGCGAGCCAGCCATCTCATAGCAACATTGGGAACGATGACTAACTACGTTCTGATCTTCCCCCATCTGGATCCAAGGCAGCGCAGGTAGTGCCAACATTATTCACTATAGAAATGGATGTTCCACTCATCCTGCTGATAAGAGACGCAATTGTATGCATTTATCGCTGGCTATACTTCGTGGAGCATGGTCACCTGCCACCGCCAGATGAATCGTCAGAAGAATCATCAGAGAATGCACCAGATGAGGCACCAGATGGTTCACCAGAGGATTCTTCAGAGGAAGATTTTTCCCTTTTCTCATCCACACATGAACCTTGCGTTTATGAAGAAAGGCACCCGCAATCGCAGTGAAAGCGTGGTAGTACACACGTAATGCGAGATGTTCAGATGTTCATGAATATAGAAGAGTCAATGGTACTATGTCATGAGACGCATACCAGTACGATAGAATACACAGCAGAGACAAATCTGTGGTTTGTACGTCGGCGACGATTACAGAAGACATTGACTAGATAACTTTTTCATAAAAGATTGCACACCGTGAGACATCGACACGTTCTCGTAGAAATCGTTGGCCGTCTTCCAAAGGTTTGACCAACCTTGAGTATCTGTCACGCAGGAGCATACAATATGGCCTGTGCCTTCCTTAGTCCCCACTCTATCCTCTTGTCACCAGGTACAGGTTGGCCCACCAAGATCTCCCTTACTCAGAGCAGAAATTTAACATATCAGCCAAGCGTTCCTCGTCCCGAACACCTGGAATTTCGCCATTTCTCTTCGAATCCTGTCAATGTTGTCTTCCGCTTCGGCGACGAAAGATCCACAGACTTCTCTGGTGGTTTACCAAACGTTTGCTTACCACTTGACGCTGCCCCTTGATTGCTATATCTAGTCTAGCGCGATACCCCGATGCATACTTGTCGACGCACTCATTCTTAAAACGGTTCAGACGACAAGAAAGAGGAAGGAGAACGTGTTTTTTTCAAGTCTCGCCCAATCAGCTGGTGTGGAAATAGCTATTGACTTCCAGGTCTACAGGAGTTCTGGCTTCAACTACAGGGCGAATGACACGGACAGGCTCTATCTCTCAAACTTCGAAGCTGTAGGCGTCCCTGCGAATGACGACTTGGGAGCCTGGGAAAACGAATCTGTGGTTTCATCAGAATGTGCCTTGTGGACGTGCGTGCAATCATTTGAATTGCGGCAACAAAATTCAGACCAGACATCGAAAATCCGTGAAGAATTTTCTAAAATTCAGTTCAACACTAGATTGAAATCGATAGGCACCGAGGGTGACAGGCACTACAACATTAAATTTGATCCGTTGCCTCCAAGCATGAATTCTCCTGCAGGCATCAATTTTACCGTCAATAATAACGCTGCCTTTGCATTCCAATCCTACTTCTCGACTGTGTTCAACGGTACTTTGTTCAAAGAAAGGAATTTCCATGAACCCTCCAGCGACGTGATCCAAGCTCCCTGGAACGCCTCTGCTGATTTGGATGCCTGGACTAAGAACATCGCCGCCAGTATGACCAATGTTGTTCGTACCACGATACCCGCGCATTCGCCGCAGTTTGATGGGACAGGATATCAATTAGGATACGATGTTCGGTGTGCCTGGTGACACTGCCTGCTGTTTTGGTGGGCATGATTCTGGTCATACTCGTGACTATCATCATCAAGACATCGAGAAGCCCAGTACAAGCATGGAAGGGCAGTCCGCTCGCTTTACTGTTCATGAATGTAGATCCTGGCTTACGTGCTGGCTCCGTTGGACAAATGGAGAAACACGAGGTGCTTGAAAGAGGGGTCGGAATGCACCACGCGGTTCTAGTCAGGTACTCGGATGGAGCGTGGGACTATAAGTAGACGAGAAGGCTGGGTCAGTATATGCTGTGACGTTCATGGTAGATTTTCTCGATACGGCTTCCAATCTTGCATCAGCGGTGGGCTGTACAGCCGGATCTTTGATAGGTTCCTTAATGTGAGTAATAGTGGTTTGTGGGTTCGTTGATTGAAGGAGTTCCGGATCGATGAGTATGATGGGTTTGAGAGCCTGGCATGGTAATCTAGACGGATTTAACAGGATGGAGAGCCTGAAAGGCTTGAAGTGGTAACTTGAGCTCAGATTATAGCGGTGTGCATCATGTATGACAAGCTAATGAAAGTGTCGTGTGCGAATGGGCTATGGCCCGGAGGATATCAAGTCCACGGAAGTGGCAATCCGAGCTTTCCTCTCTTGCTCTGCATTGGGAGATTCTGCACATACTACTGGCTGCTGTCCCTACTCACAGTTATGTGCAAGCGGGAGGTGAGATATCTCTCGATTCCAAATTAGCGTACAACATAAAAGGCCTCCAGAGTCTCAGCCGTGACCTGAATCAGGGTACGTTGTGGTGAAGCGCGCCCACAGTGGCTCCTCTTAAATCATCGCTGTGCGAGAGGCTTAACCTTGGGGCGACGAAGTGTAAGATTGTCGCCCTGGTGCCACTCTTTGTGACCAAGAGTCTCTGACTCTTCAAGCTGTCGTCCGAAATAAGTAGGGCTGAGCGCGGAGATAGAGAATCGGGGTTATCAAGCCCCTGTCCCCGTGCCCAGAAAAGTTGTCGATCAAGCACGCGTAGGGACCTTGAAGCTGGTATCGCTCTTTCTCTTCACATACACCCAAAACAATTCTGGGATACATTTGCTGGCGTTGCTACTGTCGTTTTATGACTGACTCACGAAACCATTAGAATCGCAACCACAGCGGCTTCTTGCTCGAACATTCGCCCCAACCATTGCCTCGCACCCTCGGCTTCTCACATAGTGATGGTAGCAACAAATCACATAGCGACAACCATTGGATAACAGCCATAAGATCCCAAACTTAACGTTCCATGCACAATTTACTAGTGGGGCTAGGTGAAGGGGGTTCGCTAGCGAAGAAAGCCGCTCGAGGCCCAGCTCCTCAATTGCAGTCAACATGCCATGGCGACCTTTGCCTCGCATAGCCTTTGCGGTGGCTACCTACCCATTTCCAGCTACCTCACCAGCCGATCTGCCCCTCGAGATCGGCGACGAGCTCTACATCATCGAGCAAGGAGGCGGCGATGGGTCATGGTTTCGAGGATATTTGGTGGCGCCCCCGTCTCTCTTAGCTGGGTTGACAAGTGTCAAGGGTCAAACATTGGAGGCCAGAGTCTTCTCAGGCATCTTTCCGAAGTGCTGTGTTGAGGTCCGGGAAGTTCTTGGTGACGCAGGCACAGACGGGCCGGCGCATGGCTCGCAGGCGAACGGCGATAGTCCAAGGCTCGATCAATCACACAGAGGGTCACCTCGACGCATCAGTTCTGTTGCTCACAAATCTAGTCTACGTCGTTCTACCAGCAACGTCTCGATGGGTTCTAAAGCTGCGGTAACGAATGGGGATACCACAAAGGCTAATGGACACACGAGAGGCCCTGCCCGCACAGTATCTCAACGAATGTCAAATCAAGCCGGCCGCCAGGGTCTTGCGCGGCAGCTATCTCACCGGTCTTTCACAAATTCTCAGCCCAGGTCATCACCAGCACCATACACGCCAACTTCCGATAGCCCTCGCGATCCACATATGAAGCGACCACAAGCCCCAGTCCCTATGCTAAAAATTGGCGACGAGACGCCAACATCCAGCGCCGAACCGCTTGTGGATGAAATAGCCTCGTGCCTTCGCGAATGGCACTCAAAGAACCTACACGAAATGCTCCTCGCTCGACGTTATATTGTACTGGAGAAAGTCTCAGACCTCGTGAACCGCCTAGATTTAGCTCGCAGGCAGCTCTTGCACGACGTCCTCACAGCTCAAGAGCTTCACTCATTGCGAGAAGAGATTGTCTGGAATCTGGTCGATGGCAACAAGTTACTTAGCAATGAGGTTATTGTTCGATGTCCCGAGCAGCATGGACGTCTTCTGACCGGAGATGACTCGGCAATTCAGATGTCAAAGCTTCAATCCACCATGAGCTTGCTTGAAAGGCCGCCCATTTTCCAACATGACCCGATTAACCATTATCATCTGCTGGTTGATGTCAAGGCTTTCGTAAATACTGGCATGATCTCACCTACACTAACCATGTACTTGGCTATTCGAAGTTCAGGAGGACAGCCAAAAGTGCTCACGGAATCGTTTGTGGTAGAACTCCCACCTCCAGAAGAATTTGAAAGTTTTTCGTCTGGAAACAGATATAGGACTTTGTTTACGGACCTGACTTCAACCGATATTGGAGACGGGTCAGGGCCGGGATTAGAATTGTGCTTGATCTTCAAAGTCCAGGCAAGCCAAGTAATCCACAGGATATCGTCAAATGTTCCCCGAAAGACCAGTTCGAACGACGGGAATATGTCACCAGGAAAACCAGAAATGAGCAGTGCCAATTCTAGCACCTCCTCCCGGAAAGGAGGCAGGCAGAGCCTCATGTGGGCACAAAAACGCTTTGGGAGTGTCCGGAATGGGCCACAGCATGACGCTCGGACCATACGAACACCGCCATCTACTGCAGACTCTTCCTCTCCGATTGAAAATGGATTGCGACCTGCAAGTGAAGAAGGCTCCCGACCCACAACACAGCAAGGGACCCAGTATGTTAAAAGGAACGTTGGGGTTGGTGTAGTCAACATCAAGGAACTTTTTGGAAATAAAACCGCTATGGATCAGCAGGTTACGATCTGGGCGCCTGCTCCGACAAGCGAGGATATCAGGACCTCGATGGATGACTGGGACGAGCTTGTTCGTGATCTCCTCGCTAGCCGAAGTGGCTCTTACGCCAAAGCCAAGGGTATCAACCAAATTCGTCTGAGCCTGCAATCCTTCGCAGCTCCAGATGCAACCGAACTAATCATCAAGACCCCTACCTTGTTGCAGAGTATTGTACAAACCCCAAAGACTAGCTTCCCTGGAGCTCTAACGAAGTCGCGGTCGGATATATATGTCCGAATATTTGAAGCTTTCTTGCCTCATCAGGCATTATTATCGCACCCAGAGCGTGGCACAGTCCAGACATCTTCAAGTCTTGAGCTAAAGAATGTCCAGCTCACCCTCGAGGTTAGGAATGGATCTGGAGAGCGGATTGAGCGATGCATATTTCCCGGCTCTAATAGCTCTGGTCAAACCGCGTGGCGTACATCCGCTGTTGAGCGTGGAGAAGCTTGGAATGAGATGATCAAATTGAACATACCAACTGAGGACATTCCCGGAGCTCACCTAATTATGAGTGTTGCGGATGCACCTGGCTTCCCCTTCGCTCTTGCTTGGATGCCTTTGTGGAACGACGATGCGTTTGTCACTGACGGAGCTCACACACCTCTACTATACCTATACGACAAGCAGACTTCCAGCTCCGATAAAGGTAGAGGAGCTTATCTTGCATTTCCTTGGAACTCCAAAGGCAGATACGGCGATACCAAAGACGAGACCTTGACGGGACCCATTGCAACATTGAAGCTTGAAACCGACCTATGCAGCACGTACTTGTCCCAGGATCCAATTCTGCTCGGGATTCTCAAATGGAGAGAACAGCCTAGGGGTGAAGTCCTCGACCTACTGCAGCGCTTCGCCTTCGTCCCCGAGATTGAGATAGTGAAATTGGTGGGTGATGTGTTTGACGCCTTATTCAGCATCATGGTCGACAACGCGGGCAAAGAAGACTATGAGGACTCGGTGTTCAGTGCCCTTATTACGGTCTTGAGCACAGTGCACGATCGCCGTTTCAATCTGGAACCTTTCGTTCATGCCTATGCAGAAATCAAATTTGATCATCCTTTTGCAACTCCCTGCTTGATCAGAAGCTACCTCCGGGTATTAGCGAATCACTCAGATCCAAGTTCGTCAAGACACGTCCGCGCTACAGTCAAGGTTGGCCAGCAGATACTAAAGTTCATTGTCTGCGCCCGCAAACGACAAGAGGCCAAGGAGGCTAACATAGGCGCGAATACCCAATCAACATTCAAAAGTGACCTAAAAGGGATCTTCTACGCCTTTCAAGGTCTGATGAAGCACACTTCGCCAATTCAGGTCGGCACCAAGACCTTGGTAGTGCAACATATGCATACTTGGCTGCCAGAGCTTAAATCAATACTTACGGAAGATGAGATTCTAGAGATCGTGGTAGGGTTTCTGGATTCATGTGCAGAGGTCCAGGGCAAGCTCATACTCTACAAATTGGTACTCATTCTCAACCTTACAGATATGACCGTATTCTCGCAGCCACACATCCGACAAATGGTGTCGGGCTATACAACGACTTGGATAGATCCATACTGGGGCATCATGAATGATTCAACTCAATGGCGCGAGCAAATACGACTTTGCTGTTCCATCGTGTCTAGACAGGCAAACGACCTTCAAGGCAATAACCTCGCCCTCTTCGCAAAAGCAATACAGTCATACCACAGCCTTTTGATAGCGCCTCAGCAACCGAAGGACCACTTATCCTTCTTATTCCCAACTTCATACCCTTTTCCTTCCAAACCACTTTCCCATCCCACCACCTTCGACGAAGCGCTCACTGAGCTCGCTGCTTTGCTTGCTACATTGGCTAGTACACAATCTCTCAAGGACCACGATGATTCAGACAGTGAGCGTACGAGCATGCTGTTCGATAGCTTAGACGTCATTCTGTCAGTCCTGTCCGGATCGGCTTTCCCCAAGTCCTGGTTGAGTCTCTACGTTTTTCATCACAGATCATCACTTCAGATGCTCGAGGCACTGTTTGATATAATGACGACCAAGTTTATCCCCTCTCCTGAAGACGCAGACGATTTCAACACAAATATATGGAGCAAGTATCTCATGACTTTGCTTACTCTGGTTCGATCCGACACACTGGCTCTCGAAACTTTCCCAGAACAGAAACGGCGAGCTGTGTGGAAGATTGCTGGAGACGTCCGTGAGCAAGGCGCCAATCTTCTGAAGCAAAGCTGGGAAGCTCTTGGCTGGGAGTCAAGCCCCGAAGAGCAGAAACGCTATGGTCTACAGCACCTAGGAGGCTTCCAGGTGCAATATGTGCCCAGCCTCGTTGGCCCCATTGTGGAGCTGTGTCTGAGCGTGCACGAGGGTTTGAGGAACGTTGCGGTGAGAATTCTGCAGGCTATGATCATCAGTGAATGGACGTTAAACGAAGATTTGTCCGTCATACAGGCTGAGATGATCGAGTGTTTTGAGATGCTATTTCAGTCAAAAAACATTGGCGAAAGCTTGGTTCAGAAAATGTTCGTGAATGAACTCCTGGACTTGTTTGGGTTCCTGGCAGACATGCCTCTAGATCCTATGTGGCGGGCGATCAAAGACATGATCACTACTATCGACGAACTTCTAGAGCTGCTCGCAGCTGTCCATAGTCCTGATGTTACGGAATCGCTGCGTATCATGAATACGCTCCAATTGATGAATTTTCTCAAAGACATGCAGAAAGAAGGTATCTTCATACGCTATGTCCACCAATTGGCACAAGTACAATCTAAGCTCAACAACAAGACTGAAGCAGGTCTCGCTTTGCGCCTTCATGCAGATCTCTACACATGGCAATCGACAAACGTCAGGCCACTTGCTGATCCAGACTATCCTGAACAATCATCCTTTGAGCGAAAGGAGCGGCTCTATTTCGAAATGGTTAAATATTATGAGGAAGGCGAAGCTTGGGAGATTGCTCTTGAAAGTTATCGAGAGCTAGCTGACCAATATGAGAATTATCAATTTGACTTTGCCAAGCTCGCAAGGACCCAGCGATCCATGGCGACGATTTACGAGGCTATCACGAAGGGCGAATGGCAGTCGCCCCGGTATTTCAGAGTGACTTACCATGGTATGGGCTTCTCCTCGAGCCTTCGAGGCAAGCAGTTCGTCTTTGAAGGCGAACCAGGGGAGCGACAATCGGCGTTCACCGACCGGATGAGGCAACTCCACCCATCGGCTCAGATGGTGCCCAAGGGTGAACTAGAGGAGTTGGAAGGACAGTACCTTCAGATCTCTCCTGTCAGCCCGTACCGCGATCCCGAGTTGCCCATATATCAGCAGCCTAAGGTGGCTCAATCCATCCGAGAATTCGTCTCGTCTGCAAAGCCACACACTTTCGCGATGACATCAAAACGGCATTCTCCATCATCGGGTGTTCAGAATCAACGGATTGAAAAGACCCTTTTCAGCACGGGCGAAAGTTTCCCAACCATACTGCGAAGGAGCGAAGTCATTGCCGTTGATGTGCTCCGGCTGTCACCCCTGCAGACCGCAGTAGAACGAACTACAAGGAAAACGTCCGAGCTGGCATCTCTCGAAAGAAAACTCAACGACCGTGATGAGTCCAGTATCCGAAGTCTTACAGATGCCATTCTGTCATCCGTGGACCCATCATCAACAGGATCAGTAGCTCAATACCGCCAGCTTCTCCCTGCAGCACCCGAATCTTCTGAGGGTGACGTCGAAGAACCAGCCCCTTCTCCTCTCGAGGCAGCACTCCAGATTGCCCTCCTCGACCACGTCTCAATGCTAAAGCATTGCTTGTCACACTTGCGTCCCGAGCATGCCCATACACAAGCCTCCCTTTCTGACGGTCTCAAACAGACGTTCGCTCCCGAGATGGCGGTCTTGGCCCCAATTTTAGCTACAGAAACGCCTGAACACCTGGTGTCGCCAGCCGATCGCTCTTTTGCTGGTGTATCCTCGTTCAGCACGCCAGCGCTGACACTAACGAATGGCGATACCCTTGGATCTCCTGCAGAGCCACTGGGACGTCCACGCCCACTCTCTCGCATCAGTCTCGGCTTTCACAAATCTTCAGTCTCAAGTGCACCTAGAACGAATGGCTCTGCATCCGAACCATCTGCACCATCAGATGGCGGCTCGTCCGTTGGTTATGCGGGCCAGGTAGCCAATGCTTCGTCAAAAAGCAATTCGCTAGCGCCGGATGTCTCGCACATGAACGGCGAGGAAGCGGCTGGCGAGCGGCCGACGACGGCTTCGAGTGGGAAATCTGGATCCCGATTGAAGAAGAGATTGAGCTCGCTCGGGATAGGTCGGATAGCTAGCAAATCAGACAAGGCGAAGGGCTCTGATACCATGGGTGGGCTGGCTGAAGAGTAGGTATTGATGAGAGTTAGTGTGGTGGCTGCGTATGTACGTTGATGCTCCATGCGTAAAGGGAGAGGAATATCGCGTTCTGGATATAAGTTCTATGGCGGTGTACATTTGGTTGTAGGACATTAGGGGGAGTAAGGGGACAGAGATACCCAGATACCAAGATACAATGGGGGTTTTTCCTTCCATCTGGACTAGCAGGCTATGAACAGATTCTTTTAGCGGCTTAGCGTACAGTGTCTATATTTCGATTGAGAATGGGGAATTGTTGTTGTATAATGTCAACGATTTCAAGTGCGCTCATTGGCATGGATAGTATCATGCTCGTCCTCCTCCATCGTTTTGATACCTTCCACCCAACCTTCTTATAACCGAACATACTAGTGCAATGCATTATAGGAGCAGCACTCCAGATATACCTCGCATACAGGCTCACAACCCTCCTTCTCATGGGTTCAACGTCTGTACTAAGCCAGGTGTACCAGCACCAGCAGACCCCACACCCCTCTCCACATCACGCGCACCCTCTCGCACCACAAGCACACCCCCATCACTCCGATTCAGCCCCAACCGCTGCGCAGCGTCAGGCTCTAGATGCATGATTGGTGGTAACGTGCCAATACATGGTGGTGCATCTACTCGTCAGAAACCCCTATCATTAGCCATTGCCTGTCAATAAAAGCGCATCTTCCATAACAAACAAACAATAGAAGTAAGAAATATCAAACCAGTAAAGAAGTACTAGAAGAAGAGGAAAACATACCCTTCCCCCCACCCACAAAATGAGCATGCAAGTCCTCCGCATATCTAATCAACGGCGGCATCTCCACCTGCAGAAACTCCCATTTCAGACTGCTGAGCCAACTCGTCGCATGATCTCTTGCTTGGGCGCAGTGGCGCACTGTGAGTAGTAGATGGCGGAGCTCTTCGTTGTTGGCGCGACGGGCGCGTTCGAGGGGTGTTATTTGGGGGGCTGCTGTGGTGGTGGTTTTATTTTCAGCACCGGTAGCTTGGATGGGATCGATTTGCTCAGCTTGTTTCTGAAGGATAATACCGTATGCATTCGCGTCTTGCAGTTCGCGAAAGGCTTCTTGAAACTTGGCGTGCCCGATGTAATAATAGCGACGGGCTTCGATGAGGTAGTCGTAGCGTTTTTTGCCGTGGTTGTCTAGTTGGGCGTGGACAAGGCGGATGAGGAGGAAGAGGAGGTTGTAGTCGATGTGGGGGAGGGGCTCTTCGGTTGTGTGGGCTTGTTCGGCGATGGTGAGGGGGGAG
>JAABUK010001761.1_pt1 | contig 40587 bp, 37 predicted proteins | sample 5559141 | NCBI WGS metagenome assembly JAABUK01 (sample SAMN10711869, study PRJNA513367) | rock metagenome | isolation source: Antarctica rocks | place: Antarctica: Victoria Land, Pudding Butte nord | collected 2016-01-03 | reverse complement strand
TTTATAACTTATTTAATTTACCTACTAATCTTATACTTATAAAAAGATTATCTACTTTAATATTTAAATTATTATAATAAAGAGCCTATTTAAATTAATAAAAGTTAATAAAATACTTTTATATAAATTTTATCTCCTTCCTACTTTCCTCCTCTAATTAACAGTAAAGCTAATTAGGTTAATTAAAAAATTTAAAAAATTTAAAAAATTTAAAGGATATAAATAATATTTATTATTTATTTAAAGCTTAATTAAAAGCTTCCTTAACTTAAAAGAGGAGGAGGAAAAGAATAAGATATACTTAATTATAATATATTAAAAGGTAATATATATTAAGAGTTACATTAAAAATATAATATTTATAAGGTAAATTAAGACTTTATATATAATCTTAGTAATAATATTTTTATAATAAAAGTAGCTCTCTTAATTAATAATATTTTAAGTATATTATTAGGCCTTAAGTTATTATCCTTAAGCTTAATAATAATACCCTTAAGCTTATTATTAAAGGTATATTTATAAATACCTCTCCTTAAAATTAAAGCTTAAAGTTCCTTTATAAATTATAAATTAAGCTTAAGATAAAGTATTTATATAAATTTTAATAAGTACTTAAATATAAGATATATGAAATAATTTATAAGGTCTATTAAGAGGTATATAAACTATAAAGATAATTATATATTATTAAGGCCTTATTATCTATTTTTAGTGGGGGATCTTCTACGATGTATAGCCTACTAGCGTCTAGCTAATGCCTTCGCAAACTGCTATAACATCCACGAATAGATGATGGGCGGATTATCTCGAGGGCGCTTGAACCCTTCGCCAGACTTTAGCGTTCGCCAGATTACGGGAAAGCTACTTTAGCTTCGCAGGGGTTCTGTACCCAATTATAAGTACTCTGTCTACATATTGCGCAACACTACCTTCCTGAAGTTCTTGCATCAATATTGGCCTCGCTGTCGTTAGTTTGCCTCCATTGTTGCCGCTAAGCCCCTACTACCCCCTTTCCGCCGTCGCAGAGATGCTTATCGAGATACCTATAGATCAGTTTTCGATTCCTTCCTTATATATGCCTTTCTCGCCGCCGCTACTTCGAATGTAGGCCCCTTAGGCCTACGCCCGGGCGGCTTTTTGTCTTATTCGTCTTCTCCGTCTGCTTTATTACTGTATTACGTGGAGGTGTGGGAAGAGTACTTATGATTGGGTGCAGAACCCCTGCACCCCGGATGATGGGAACGTCAAAGAGCGGTGTGAGCCAAAAAAAAGGCCTATACATGCAGTGGGATTCCACCATGCACAGTATAGCCAAGCCAATACGTATGCTACCCTCTCAACGTCAGATCAACCGTCTAGTGCTTGCAGCGGGGCACGATCATTCTTCCCCGCCTCCGTCAACATAGCTGACTCCATTCATGGCTTGAGCTATCAAGAGGCTCAATGATACTCGTGGAACGGATTCACCAGTAGTATGGGATGGCTTCAGCTGATAGGGAAGGCAGGGGGTCCCGAGGTAGGATCCCCTATGGTTCCACTGCCATCCCGCGGCTAGGTCCATTCGTCATTTGCAGGAGGATGAGCATCCTCAAATCTACCTCGATTGGCGGGAGTCCGTCTCCGTCCTATCTTTTCGACGTGGACTTCGATATCTGAATGGGAGGGTCCAAACAGACACTTCTTCGTCTCATGAGTCAGCAAACTTTTGCAAAGGATCCGGGTACTTCCTCTTCCATTCGAACTCCACCGAAACCTTCTTGACATTCCTATCAGTATGAGTTCTGGTCGAAAACGTGTTGTCTCGTCGTGTATGCCATGTTATACACGAAAACAAAAGGTATCAAACCACGATTCGCAGCCTATTTGCCGCCAACCAGGTTGGTGGTTCGTGCTAATACGGTTGATTACAGTGCAACCGCGAATACCCTTGCAATCACTGTTCCCGGCGACAATGTTCTGAAGCGTGTGTGTATAATCCTACTTCGGCAAGCCGAACCTCTAGTCCCCCAACTATACCAGAGTCTAGACGAGAAGAAACACATCGAGACAACCAAAAAAGCATGAGCAACCGGTCACTGAGCTTACAAGATGAGTGGAGTGCATACGTCAAACCTTGCATCCCAGTTATGCCACGGTCCGGTCTCTCGCTCGCTGAATCATTTGGCTATTCCAATACCAGTGACAGCAATACACTAGCCCTTATACGTAAGGTGAGTAGTCTCACTCTAGTACTGCACTAGGCTTGGAATTCAACGGGAAGATATTGACTTGCTTCTAGCTAGGTTTAGCTCGTCACGACAGCCTTCATAGCAGCTCCCTAGCGCTTAGCCCGGAAGCCGGAGACGAGGTCCATCGCAACATTGATCGGATACCCGACCGACAGATATTAGACTTTTTGGTGCAGTACTTCGTAGCTGAAGTCAATTGGTTCGTGCCCAATCCCATCCATCACATCCTCTCTGTCAATATTCACTCTAAGCGGCCGGTTTTGCTCAAGATTAGGCTAACACGTCCTTTCGGACAGGCTTGACCAGCTAGTGCACCTTCCGTGGTTCCTCGCAAGGTATGAGCGGTGGTGGATGGTGGACCGGGTCAGGCTCGTGGCAGAAGTGGACGTTGCCATCCTTATCCTACGCATTTGCTCCTACGCATCGCACTTCCTCCCATCCCCGGGCTATACCCCCGACAAGATCCGTGGCGTATCTCTCCCTGATGTACGCAAGTCATGTGATGAAATAGCCGATACCCTTGCAGCTATCAGCGCCGCGGCAGATGGTCGAGGGTCCCTGATTCGCATCCAGCATTTGGCATTCTTTGGGCTTCGATGCCAGATTGAAGGAAAAACAATCGCCTTCTGGGAGGTATTAAGCCATGCCATTCGGGTCGCGCAAAGTATCGGTATACACAGCGATGTGGCCAAGTCACGACAGAGCATGGATGAAATCGATCAAGAGATGGAACGAAGGACGTTTTGCAACCTCTATATCTGGGACAGTTTGCTCTCTCGTCAGCTAGATTACATCGCTTTTCTCCCCGAAGGTCTACACCCTGGAAATTGGCCGCAACTCGATCTAAACAAAAGCAGTAGAGGTGGAGAGAGTATAGATCCGGGCTCTGATGCGCCCGAGCCCTTCACCGAACGGCTCCTTCAAGCCCGCCTGGCCGAGTTTTGGCGCAGTATTGGCCCCTTACAAGGCGCCGAGTACGACATGGTGGTGGCCGAAGAACGATGCGAGAAATTCTGCTGTGAGTATCTTTCGCAACTCCCGCCCGCCTTCGCCCTCGTGAATCCGGACAAAAGATGGGACAAGCGTCTTCCCAAACTGCTACTACAGAGGCAACTCCTCCACATTGCCATCTACGATTCGATATACTGGAACTTTAGGCCGCTGCTCCTATTCCATGATCAGGAACGTGTGGAAAGCCTGTCACTGCCCACATATAAGCGCGTGCTCCTGGGCTTGCAGGAAAAGGCACTGGCTGTCGCTGCGCTGCGAGCATTAGACGGCGTAACGCAGTTGCATGCCTTGCTCGGGGGCAGCCACACGCGCTTTGCCGGGCTTGTCTTCTCTACATTTGAAGCAGCGGTGGTCCTCGTATGTCTCTGCATGGATCCAATGTTCCCAAAAGACACCCATGATGGACATGTCCCTCCACCAGGTACTCTCAACGAGAATACGGATCCGCTGCAGACAGGCATACGCAATTTGACGCGCCGTGGGTGCTTGCAGGCGGTGCAAGGAGCTCTGAAGCGGCTAAAAATGCTTGCCGACGTGAGCAGTATGGCAGACATCGGGGCAAGCACCTTGACCCGATTGATGAGCAAATTATTGGAGACAAGTACGAAGACGGGGTCGGCGACAAATGAGTTGGCTCTGAGTCAGAATCAAGAAATCGTAAACACAACAGCATCGTTAACGACAACAAAGTCGTCGAACGCTCAGCTGGAAGCAATACCAGCTGGGGCCGAGATAGTGAGCTGGTTTTCCTGTGAGCCAGCGGATCTGCGGTCAATGAAGGAATTTACTTCAATGAGTGAGACATCGGTGGAAGGCGACATGGCAAGCTGGCCTTCTTTCGACCCACCGAACATGGATTCGCAGAGTGATTTCGTCTCGATGAATACGATGCAGGATCGGCAGAGTAATAGTGCGACATCTATCATGGATTTCGGCCATTGATCCATACTGTCAGACACCCTGTATTCGAAGTTGCGATCTTTGTGAGTCGAAGAACATCGTTGTCTAGCAAGCCGTCAATCGCCCTGACGACTGTAAGGAAGTACACCTCCAATTAAGAGACTGCATGTAGGCACATTCTATTCAGATCACGTGACCTCGCTTATCTAGGCTTAGCGTCATATCCTCGCCCACAAATCATGTAAATTAGCTTCTCCTTAGATTCCTGCATCCTATTCCATCATGCAACCACCGAATACATGAGCTTCCACCACCCAATTGCTTCCTCTTCCTGCCGGTCGCTCACCAATACTTAATCATAGCATGTGTGCGCCTTTGCCCTCACAACCAGCACAAAACCCACCAACATTGTATGGTCTCGCTCATAAGATAATACCAGACACTGTGATGTTTCACACTCAGGGTCCAAGATGACGCCGAATGCACCCACGCTTGCACCACCGTCATCGTGCTGGATTGTGTACTCGCTAAGCCGCATCGAGATCGTGGTCAATTGGTTTTGATCGTCGAGTACAAAGCCCCCCACAAGCTCATCCTCGCCCACCCCCGCTGCGTTCAGCTGGCTCAGTCCGGTGGACTGAATTTTGATCTCTACCAGCTGTTTGAGGTATCTTTTTCTCTTCTCCTGAGTCGCTGTTTCCTCTGCGATCCCTGCAACTGAAACATCAAGGCTCAACAAACCTCCGAAAGTGAATGTTCGTCAACGAAAGCAGTCGATGGCGAGGTCAATCCTGAGTCCGGTTGATCCGGCGAAAGCCTCCAAGGCGTCCAGTAAGAGACGGAGCTCTCGCCAAAAGTTGAGCGTCTTATGCGATCCACCACAGACAGCGGAGAAGATGACTATCGATTCCAGCGCTCCTAAATCTAGAAGCAAGCAGGCGTTCATGGTCAAAGATGCGATGCCCGCCTCTCTCTGCCCAACCCATTCAGCAGGAGTTTGCAAGCCCGGCGGAAAACGGCTGACAGGACTGCGTGAGGATAGCACAAAGTTTTCGCCAACAGCCTGCACACCCTGGCAAAAAAGAGAAAATAAGCTTGGCAGGTTATCAACTCCATCAATGGGCAGAGAATTAATGCAGCAGTCTGCTAACACATCTTTGCGGAGAAGCACCCGGATATCAAAGCAGCCTGAGAGATTTCGTCCTGGCTATACATGAAAACCAGCTGTGGCGTATTTAGAATGAGGATTTCCGAATGCAGGGCCATTCTGTCTCATACTTTAGTCAGAATAAGCCCCGATGTCATTACAATCATATCGATCCTACGAGGGTAAGCGTCCTGATAATATACCATAGGATCGATGATTATGGCAATAATATCAATTATGTGTCGTGGGATAGAATTCGTAACAGGACAATAGCTTGCACGTTACAAGAAAATATCCCTCTGCAATCCTGTTTGCGGCTTCTCCGGCCTCTTGATGTTGACTCCTGGTTGACTTATATGGCTGGCTTTCTACCGGCTGGAATTCGGGCAATCGTGTTGATACACGTTGTAGGTTCTTTTCTGCGTCCAATTACCTGCTGATTTGGTCCACCCTAATCTAAGGTGCAACAAACATGTCCTTCGGACAATCCAGGATCTGTCTCCATATCAGTCTCTGCAGCAGATGCTGAGTCCTGCGCGAACTCAACAATATGTTGTGGAGGCACACGAGCCCAAAAATAGCTGAGATATGCGAGGAGTGATTGTAAAGTGGAGGGAAAGGCATCGACCTCATACTGGTTACAGGCAAGCTCAAGGGGTGCAAGATGAGCCTTTACCACTTCGCAAGATTGTTCGGTAAGTGGATCGTTGAAAAAGGAGATCAGATCGTCGAACAGCTCACGAAGCGTGATAAGGGGAGGAGGTGACCGAAGGCGTCAAAGATATTAATCTAGGAGTTTTGTTTTCATGATGTTGGTATGGAGGTGTGGCTCGCACGTGTACTAGATGAATTCGTTGAGATAGTGGGGCGGACGGAGGATTTTGTTAGTAGGGGTAGCTTACATGATACTTTGATGCATTCCTCTCTTTCTTTGTACTGAACTCCTTTACGAACTCGATGCTTCGACGAATTGGACCATATCAGAAGCATTCATCATGACGGCTTGATCATCTAGGAAGCCACGTTACATGCCGCCGACTCGTACATGATGCCAAGCCACTGACATGGCTGTGATGGCTATTTCTAACAGTGCCTCAGGAAGAAAGGGCCGTTACTCCGTAAGAAACGCACTTCGTCATTGAACAATAGGCTTGTCGTCCATCAACCAAGTAGCGGCGGTGGTGGCTATGGCTGCGATCGAACTAGCGGTAAGAAACGAAAGGTTCGCCTACTTATATATCACTGAACGAAAAATCCCAAAATTGTTCCTGCATCGCCGGACTCAACGCTAAAACAAACTCCATCAACATCTCCTTACACTCAAATCAAGAAAGGAGTAAACTTACCAAATAGCACCGGCGTCAAACAAGGCTCCACGCCCAAAAACTCCATACCATGATTACCCAAATCCCCATCCCCCGGCCTAAACGGCGGCCTCACCTCCCTCCTATACAACTTCTCCCAATCCACCTCCTTAAAAAACTCATGCGCCATAATCTCTTCCGCGCCTTTATGATAACCTATTCGCTCCTCCGGGTCTCGTACGAGGAGTTTTCGCATTAAGTCTGCAGCAAGGGTTGGGAGTTTGGGTGGGAAGTGTGGCTCATCGGCCAAAATGGAATCGTAGATTTCATCATCGTCCTCGCCGTGAAAGGGCGGTTGGGAGGTTGTCATCTGGTAGAGGAGGATTCCAAAGGCCCACCAGTCTATGGTGCGGCCGTAAGGCTTGTTTAAGAGCATCTATAGAGTTTATCAGGTATCTCTGTTATGAGGTTGGTCGTGGTTATCAAGAAAACATACCTCAGGCGCCATGAATTCAGGCGTGCCACACAAACTTGTCGTTGAGCGGTAATGGTCATAAATACCTTCTGCAGATGTAATAAAGTCTATCACTTTGATGTGGCCGGCGGATGTGAGGAGTATGTTTTCGAGCTTGAGGTCCCGGTAAATGAAACCGTTTTCGTGTAGGAACTTCAAGACTAGGCAGATTTCGGCTGCGTAGAATCTGGCAGGTGGGTTAGTGTTGGTGAAGTTCTGGCGAGAATTCTGGTGGGAGTTCTTCTGAATTATACACTCGCAAGCGCCACATAGTGTGGGCGATTAAAATGACATGAGCTTACCTTGACCTAGCGATATCGAACAGTCCTGCTTGAATATGATGCATCAAATCTCCTCCGGGACAATACTCGAGTACGAAACACAATCTTGTTTCTGTATGGAACGTTGAGGTAAGCCGTGCGATGAACGGATGATTATGCTCTCGCGCTTTCATCAACACGCTCCTTTCAATCTTTGAACCCTTCACTTCGTCGTTTTCAATCAATGACTGTTTCTTGAGTATCTTAATGGCGTACAACTGGCGATTTGACTTGCTCTCAGCAAGCATGACTTTAGCGAAGACTCCTTTTCCTATTGTAGCGAGAAGATTGAATTGATCCATAGTTGAATATTGACTTTCGTTTTGAGGTCCTGCTTGTTCTTGGGTTGGGTCGGCTTGTACTGCCACGCTGGCCGTATGTTCTGTGGGTTGCATTCTCCCGTTTCGCTGATTTGCTTTTGGCGTATGTTTTCAAAAGTGTCGACACGAAATTTTTCAGTATTTGGGAATGCCTTGCGTCTCAATAATTTTTTCGATTTCGAGTTCGTGCCTACCTTAAAATTCGTGAGCTTTGTAATAAGTTCGGTTCGTTTTAGCTTTACAGCATAGAAGCTCGACAACGTTGTAAACTGTATTTCAAGCTCTAACTTCGGAGCGTTGCTGCCTATAACATAAGTCTAGGGATTATTCAATCAAACCTCAGGCTTCCCATGAGGGGGCTGAGCCCAAATTGGCTCAGACACGACCTGGAGCTAGCCATGCGGTAGTTTTCCGCCCCTGATCCGGGGAATTCGGGAAGGATAGCTCAAGGAGGTAAGAATACAAGAGGTTGAAAATATAAACCGTGTTCACCATTGCCAAGCCACTAGTATGGTAGGGCTGACAAGATACCAAACGGATAGAGTTAGCTGCTATTTCTTTTGTGCAACTTTATGACTCTGATATGCAATGCATTAGGCTTGTGAATAGGCTTCAACCCCGATTTATAGAACCTAAAACTGCAGCTGAAATGTAGCCATTGAAAATGCAATGCAGAACACAAAATCAATGCCCAGGAGAGATTAATAGACTACTGATCTCGCAGATTCACCCCAGAAGCTCTTTGTCATCCAATCTATCAAAACACCGTTCTCGCACACTGACTTTGGAACCCCTGCATCGGCCAAACTATCGAAACATTGACCTCGCAGATCGACTCTGGAACCCCTTCGTCGACCAATACCACTCCTTGCCCAAGAGACTTCGCAAAGGCTTCTTACTCCCCAAAGTGCAGTTCAGGCATATCCGGTCTATCGATTGTGGATCCTTCGATTTCGTTGCAAGGGATCCCGACCGAATCGTTAGAGCCGTCCCAAACAGCGCCCGAAACATCCCCAGCGTTACAAAAAGCCGAGGTCCAAAAAGTCAATGTGACCAGGTAGGCACTAGAGTCCGACAAAGCCACTTTGTTACCAGGTTTATCGAACGGCTGGCACCACCAGCTAGTGATAACGCCGCAGTGGTTACGAAGAGCACCAAGGTACGCTCCTCCGCAGTCTGTTCCAACTCCAGGAGCGTGAGCGTCGAGAACGACGGCGCACTGGAACGCCGGCAGTATGGTGGACATGTAACAGAGTGATGGGGCCGGAGCTGGCGGTGGCGGTGGGTGTGGGTGTTCAGGATTCCAGACAGGACCTTTCGCGACTGGCGTGGCCCCGATGAGATTGACAGAGACGAGAAGAAGGAGAGGAAGAATGGTTTGTCTGGCGAACATGATTGCGTGCGGATATAACGGATGGAGGGAGAAAGGATTCGTAGGCGGCTTCTGTATTTGTTTGGGTATGTTGATGATTTGAAATGGAGATTGGTTGAAGTGCTGTGTTGATGCTTCTCTCAAGCCTCTCAGAAGTCAAGGCTTAGGTCAAATTGAGCTCAGCCTTCGCTTCTCCAAGGGGTTCAGGCGTCCTGTTTCTCGTACGATACAATTTAGGCAAAGTATTTGCCAATCTCGTCCTGCTTCTCGACACCATGCCTGCTCGGCTCCTGAGGTAGCCTAACCAGCTATGAGAGGCGTGGTCAAGGCGGAAGCCGTCGGTGTAAGCCTGACTGTGTAATTGAAGGGAGAGCTGAAACATCATAAGTCCTGAGGCTAAAGGTTTATCCTGATACAGCGAATTTTCTGTGGTCGGACGATTGGTAGCTTCTCCCACCGCTACTAAGCGAGCGCACCCACTTCTGGTTAGTCTTGATTAATGTCGCTTATGGCAGGACGCCTGAGTGTCCCTTAATTAGAGCATGATTCAAAGACGAAAGAAATATTTGTAGAGATATTTGTGGAACTTACCTCATCCGTCGCTCGCTAAAATTCGATCGTTACGCAACGCAATGGAGTGGGGAATGCCCATTCATGACCCTTTCCCCGCTTCTTCCTTAAACCCATCCCATCTCACTAGCAATGTCACAATTGCAATTTCCGCCTCAGAGCTCCACCTTTTTCGTCAACAACTCCCGCTCTATACCCCGTCTGACCTCCTTACATTTTACTGTCTCTACACATCTCACCGGCCCCTCCTGCCTGCGTTTCGCAAACTCCGCCGCTCCTCTGGCAGTCGCGTACAAAAGCATCGATGACTCCCCGCCATGGCATGGCTGATCCAGCAAGTCAAGTGCGCCGACCGTCGTCCAGTCCTTCAAGGCTTCTCGAATCGCGACCTTGAAGCGCTGATCGTTTGCAGAAGAGCCTGTGAGTATGACTTGCGTGATGCGCAATCCGAAGGACTGGACTAGGTTGCGGATGCGGTTGCGGACAGCATCCCAGTATTCCGTCTCGAGTACAAGATTTCTCCCAAGACCCAAGCCGTGGTCAACAATCGATTCATCCACCCTGCTTTCCTTCGCGCTTTTGAGCCACCTCACCGTTGCACACAAACTTTCTGGCGAAAAGTCGAGATGCAAAAGCCGTGTGGAGGGATAGATCTGATTGTCCTCTTGCTCACAGACGTATGGGTCGGTGTGACGCTCACAAAGGCCCATTCTGAACCCAGCATAAGCTGCAGAGGAGGCGTAAAAATCCTCCAGTGTGTCGGGCTCAGCCATTAGATTCCTGATGCCCTGATATTCGAGAGCGTCAGTGATTTCTTCGGCGATGAGGTCCACTTGGTCGGGAGAGCTGAGGACGGTAGCAGTGACTTTTCGGCCACCTCCGAGAACAGACTCAACTTGCGATTTCAATTCGGAGATCATATCAGTCAAGACGGCGGTTGTGGGCGTTGCTGGACGACCTAGACTTTTCCTGAGGAGCCGTTGAGTGCGCTCTTTGGCCCAAAGTATCTTTCCCCTATACGTAGACAGGTCATAAGGGGGAAATCTTGGAGCTTCAGATGCGAGGCGCCGGAGTAGGTTGATATAGTCGTTGTTTCCAGTAACGTGTGCAATGTCTTGATAGGTGCCATTATGAAATCTTATTGATGCTGTTCTAATGTTTCACATTTAGCTGAAGGAGTTCCACTACCAACTAGGAAGCAAAATAACGTACCCATATCCCATCTCCAGGCCAAATCCAATTCCCGGCGCTTGAACCTCTCTGGCTGTAGGACAGCGCTGGCACCGAGGAAGTGGACATATTCGGGCAGAGTCTTCCGGAAGAGGTTCATGAATAGAAGACTCGGGAGGGCCTGCGTCTAGATTGTCCTTTGCGCTGACTGCATGGGGGAGGGGGGTCTCAAGCGCGGTAACAAGTACTAGGTGCCATAGCAAGAAGGCGATTCGTGGATACATGCTACCGGGATTGCCAAAGTTTTGTTATGTTACTAACGATGTTAAAAATTGTTGGGCGCGGTCGTAAGAGTCGTAAGAAGTAGATTTACGATGAAGTTGATCGAGTGAGGTGCGAGGCACTAGTCTGTTTGATCCTCGGCGATCTGGGGCCTAACTTACCTCACCAGGCAGCAGGCTTCTTGTTTCTTGAGGAGCAAGCTGCGCCTTCCCTGACGTTGTAAGTACTCGTTTCACGACGCGCCCTTGCTGTATCGAGCCGATGAACGTGCAAGCTGGTGTTTATGCGCCGGCATATGGAACCTGATAAAAGATAATTGACCAGTCTGAGGTGACCAACACAGTTGGAATGTTAGTATAACAACGATCGGTAGGTTGAGAGGAAGTCAGGGCACGGCCCGACTTGTGACCCGAAACTACACTAGCACGCCAAGACTTGTCGGCGCGTATTCGAAACCCCAGGAATCTACTGCGCTTCCGAGTATACAATTGATGGAAATCGTCGGAGATGTTTCAAGATCCCATATCCTTGCGAAAAGCTGCAATGAAATTGTTCACAGCCCACATATGTGTCCCCAGAGCCACTATGCTAACAGAGCCTACCTATGATATTCGAGGAATTTTCGTTAGGATTGTCCTGCATCCTCCATTTAGACAAGTATACAGCCTTTGAAGCACTCCTATCTTCCTACGCAAAGATTCAGCTCAGCCTTGCTATGAGGCACTGCACGGCTCTTGTTTTAGTGCTCTCGATACAGCCTCAATTATCTCACTGCATTATGTTACTTCCATTTGTTAAGAAGTCCCATACATTCGTACTTTTCTCGTCTCGAATTCCCATCGGCAAAATATCTTTTTCGGTGCATTACAGCAAATTCATGACCCTTTTCCATCCTTCGATACAAACTCCTTTTCAAGTGACTGTCTTTGATTGGCAAAGGCTTGATAAAGCTTGACAGCCTAATCGATATTGGTCCTCATCTGCATCAACTCCATCTTGAGTATCCTTCCCTACATATCAACTCATATGAGTATGGGATCTGGCATATGTGTTGTATGGCCATCAGCTCTTGCGGCTTGGACCTTTCTTATTGCAATCGCTGCCAGCAGTCCTATTATCACAGAAGACCAATACAAACCTACGCTATCCGGGCGTGACATCAACACTCTTTCAGGCCGAGATGATCCAGCTGTCTGGCCATGGCCAGCTAATGCCTCGTCCGTCGTCGACGAGGCTTCAAAACCCGACATGCCCCCTCAAAACCTCACCCTCTCAGGTAGTCCAGTCACAACCCAAGGTCAGATATCCAGAAAATTCATAGAGAAAAATTGCAACGCAGGAAAGAAGCTCAAGATAAGAGAGGCATGGAAGGAAGCGAAGCTCCTAGCTGATGCGCAAACCAAGACCGTGTTGAGCTACAATTACGATATCCCCCACACCCAATGGCTTGGTAAAGATTGGAACTCGGATGGCTGGTCATTCTGGAATTGGGACTATCGCTCAATGATTGCCAAGAACATGGTTCGCTCATTCGGGATCCACAGTGATAACGCACCACAGCACGACTATATCTACTGGTACTGTTACGACTACAGCGGCGAATGCACAGAGGGAGTCCAAGCGTACTCGTGGGACGAAGAAGGTCTTTTCTGGCCGAATCATTATACAGTATTTTGCGATCCATTTTTCGATCGTATGTCGTTAGACGATCAGATGAAAAAGTACGCCAACGACAAGCATGAACAGAAGGTGATGGAGAACTTCCATCTGAGCCGCGCCCAAATCATGTTTCATGAAACCTGGCACTACAAATACCTGGTCTCTGATCCACGTGCCAAGCACTACGCCTACCAAGCCCAGAAAGTTTGGAACCAGGCAAAAGACCCAACTAAGGGCACCAACTGGGCATACGTAAACGCGGATTCCTATGCTTTGGACGGGGTAGCTATCTACGTTCAACAGTACTACAAGAGCAGTATGCCACCAGTGCCGTTTCACGAGCTGAAGAATTTCGATGCCGACGCTGCAAGTGCCGTGTCAGCTCCGCCTACCGACAATGCTATAGCTAAATCGTTCGACGCAACACCGCCAGGCTGGGTTGGGCCACTCTCAAGCACTGAACAAGCTGACTTGTCGGTGTGGGAAGCATTCGAAGACAACAATCAGCTAGCTGAGCGACCACCAGCACCGGGTCCGGCCCTTACGTGCGCCGGTGTTGATAATACGAATTGGATGGGCCCCGACGCGCTCAAGGATGCTATAGGCAAATTCTGCGGTAACGCCGAGGCGCAAGGGAAGCCAGATCCAGACTCAGGATCCCTGGTCCGCAAGTACAACGATGATGGGCCAGATCAAGTTACAATATCCATTGACTGGTTATCACAGTCGTACAGGCCCGCCATGGATTCCTGTGTTGCTTCGCTTACCACGGTAATGGACTCCTGTGATGGCAACGACCCGACGCATAACCCACTGAACTGGAAACACGGAGGACACAATCAGGCAAGCGATGCCCGGTACAATATTTTCCCCACCGCCCAACGTTATAAAACCGGAGTATGTTCCATGCAAATTCACGAACAGGAGAAATTCTTCGGTATTGATGGTCCTGGGACGGAGCGCAAGCAAACGTTCTACCTCCAAGACAACGCCAAAGACAGTGTCGGCAACACGTTCGCGGGGACAGGCGCCAATACCGTCTAAGCAGGCCAAGGAGGTGGTAATCCTTACAACCTTGTAGGCTACTATGACACCCTCGTAATTACGCCCGAAGCACAAGGTGGTGACTATATTCAATTCAGTATTGGGAAACAATCATGGACGACAAATGATGAGACTGGTGTGCCTAGATGTCAGGTTGGCGGGTGGGACTCGGATTTCACGCCTGTTGCACGAGATATGGACTGTTTCTTCAATTGTTGAATTTGGTTTCAGGTTGGGCGTTGGAGCTGGCTGATCATGAGCATTCGCTACTGTTGGAAATAGTTGAGCGAAGTTTTTAGCAATATCGAAGTGGTTACATGCCCGTCACCAGACAGCCACATACCTCATTAATGATTCGTTCGCAGGATATTTATGTCGAGCGCATAAAGAGAATTCACTTGAATGCGCTACTGAACTCAAGATTTCATTCATTTCGAGGGCGTTCTCATCAGGGCCAAAGCCCGGTATCGCCAATGCGAGTTGTGATGTCGCAATTATCCCAGAGTTGATAAGCCTCGCTTGAAAGCCATATGGGATAGTGCTGACCTCCCATCTGTGCTTGTGCACCCGTAGGTTTATCTATGTCATACTTAGAGCTCTTGCACAACCCTGGCATAGAAAACGTAAATCCCCCCCACCCCCTACCACACTTTCTGTAGGAAAATCTGCATAGAAGTTAACTCTTGAACTGATTTGTCTTCTACGACTGAGTGTCTCGAACACGTTAATTCAAGCGCGCGGCCCCACTTGTGAGCCGAAACCAGACTAGCACGCCAAGACATATCGGCGTGTACTACCACCGATGAAAATCTTGCGAACACCATTCACAGCCGAGTTATACACCCCAAAAGCAAATATTCGAGGAGGCTGCGTAAGAGGCTTCATTGCTCGTTTGGGATCCCTCAACTAGAAAACCTTCTCTCAAATCAACCGCCAATGTCTCCCCTAGGTTTAATCACAAAGTCGCATTCATCTTTTAATCCGTCATGATCTTAATCTTCACTATTTTCATATGCGCCACCATTATCATGCTTGGCTTGCGGGATGCATGCTGGAAATTCCATCCGACTCGACTTCCCAGTACCTTGTGTCGTGGTCCCAACACCAATGAGAGTGTTGACGGATCTTACCGGAGGAACGCGCTTCGTCTTCTAGATGGGGTACGGTGAATGTACGTATACAGGATCGCTGATCTAGATATCTTATAGCATTCGGAGAGCGGGATAGTTCACGGGACTTCGATTGGGATTTTAATCATCCGCAAACCGGGATGAGTCAGTGATGTCGGTGAATACACATCGTTCAAGATAACCATAAGAACATACTCCCTCAATTCTCTAAGATTGTGCAGCCCCGCTGCGGGCCTATAAGGCCCCATAGTGCTCCCCCCTGCCCCTCTGGTGCTCTTGTACTGCTCTCTCTGCTACCGCCTTGTCCCCTTCTCAAAGTGGAATGGCAAAGTCGAATGCTAAGTTCAGAAACTAAGATATACATATTCAGTCTTAGTAAGCATTAGTCCTCTCTCATTTAAGCCATCTACCTCGTCATTCGCTCTCGTCGTCATTCTTATTCGCGTTTGGATCGACCCAAGCGCCGTTCTTAAGCTGTGACTCAACACCTGCGTCTTTCCAGAAATCTCTGTTTGAACCTTAACCGCTGAAAGCTGATAGCGACGGTCCCTGGAGCATTCTTGGATGATTCTTCAATCTCCTTTCGAGCTGTTCCTCCCTGTTTGCACCAGAGACCCTCGTTCTTGAACGCGCCAGCTGCGCGGTTTGTGATTGCCCGTTTATCGATGCTGGTAGACCTCGGGAAGATCTGAGTTGCTTGTCGTAGCGCGAGGGTTTCACGGTGTCTGATATTTCACCGCGGAGGTGGTTTGAGGTCTGGTTGCTGTGACCCAAGTCAGCGGGGATCTTGGTGCTTGAGCGTGGAGTGTGTTAGGTGAAGACATACTGGGAAGGTGAAGGAAGTGAAATTTCAGGATTAGATTGAGACTGTTCATGACTGTTCACATCCAGTAAGCTGGCGACCGTGGAGAAGTACTGAAGGTTTGGCAGCACATACCGTACAACGCCGGCGCTGTCCATCGAGCTCGTAAGAGTAGCTGCGCGATCGGCTCCCTCCTGTACTGGCTGTAATGGTGGTAAGCATCAGCCTAGCTCATCGGAGAGTTCATTGTGAATCGTGCCCCTCGTTGGTAGTGTCTTTCTGACGTGAGGGCGTGGATTAGAATAATGAAATGCATGCCGCCTGCGGCAAATTGCACAACTCCCGCTGATAAGAGGATGAGTTTGGACGGAGAAAGAGACAGTGTCTCTTGTGGCACATGCGAAATTGTAATTCGCCATAAGGTTAACTGCTCCCTCTTCCTCACTTATCGACTGCCGTCATGATCTTCACGTCGACGCTGGTTCTTTGCCTCTTGATTGAAGTGGAACCCTTCCATCAAACTTCACCAGGGTTGATCTCTTTATTTCAGCATCGAGAATGTTTTATTGTTTACGGCGTGGCTAAAAGATCTATAGATAGAACTTTCCCAACCACTCCCAGATGAGCCCCACGATCTTTTCGATGATCGATAGACCGTGAGACATGGGGAGAACGTGACGTCGAGTAAACATTATGCAGTGAATCTCTTATGGAGGTCAGTCTTTCTTTCGGAAAATATCAAGGCGTAACCAGTGTGCAAAGTCACGTGAAGCTGGGCTTGGCAGAAACCCCCTGCCTCAACTCAATTCGACCACTGACTGCGAGCGGAAGGTGCCTTTTGACTTTCATAGATGGATATTAGCTTACTCTACTGTTCTTGTTCTTCTCTGACGAATTCTTCCGCTCGGTCTTGAGACGAGAGACGTATCTTTGTATTAATGTTGTACTTCAACTCAGCAAAAGGATCCTGATTGGGGTCTTGGAGCCTGAGTAGGGTCCGTATCTTGTACTGCCAGTGCTGCAATGCGCTCTCGAAGAGTTTGAATCTCTTCGTCCTTGGCGGCTATCGCTCGTTCCAAGAACTCTCGAAACTCTGCTTCTTTACGTGCCAGACCAGCAATGTACCCATCCTTCAGCCGCTGTTTTCCAGCCGCTCGGTCCTTCGCCTGGGTGCTGGCAGTAGATACTGCAGCCGAGAGCTTCGATTCGAGCTCGGAGGAGTATTTGGAGCTCGATCATAAGTCGAGCGATAATTTGAAGCTTGATCAAGAATTAGTAAAGGATTAGGAGCCTGATCACGGCTCCGATAAGCAATCAGAGCGGGATTGGAGCTAGGCTTGAGAGAGGGAGCCCGATCGAAAGTTTGCAGAGCTGTAGGCTTCTGGTCAGAGCTCGGGGAGGTAATTGGAGCTCGATCATCGATCGCGCGAGCTTTCGGAGCTCGATTCAGGGTTGGGCCAGCTTCCTGAGACCGAGGATCCCTGGAAGGAAACAAATTTCGTCCATGTATCCGGCGGGCAATCTCTCTTCTACACCTCGCTCTAAATATTTGGCGAAGAATGTGAGCTTTCTTCGTCATTTCGATCATCCTTGGGCGAAGCCTTCCGCTTGGCCGCAAGAGTAGTGTTGTTCAAACCACCATCGGGATTTTCCCACTCAGTGCCCTCAACGAACCGTTGCGATCTGGGGTCCTTGCCATCAAATTCTATCCGAAGCAAGGACAAGGAAGATGGCACTCTAGAGCCGAATCGAAACTTTGGTGCTAGTTGTTTGCCTATCTCAGAGACGGCGTTCTTGGGAAGAGTTGAAGTGGAGACAGTCAGCGATCGGTGGCATTTCTACAAAACAACTCCTTTGAATGCCGCTTGGAGTGTGTTCATCGAGACCTAATAATTTTGCCGCTAAGACATGGACGATACAGGTCATATACAAAAAGCCCGAAACTATGTTGATATCTCGTGTGTCCTCGCATAGTTGCTCTACTATAGATCGAAGGATTGGTATTGGGGTGCCGTCGGTCGAATTGAAGTCGTAGAGAAAGATGTAAGGATGTGGGTTGACCGCTGTCATACCGCTACTATCACCGGCACTCGAGCTCAAACAACTTTGTGGCTAGCTTGATCAACGGCCCCGACTTTGATGAATTTACTCTTCCTGTCACCAATTTTGGGGTAGACGTTGTTTTTGCCGCGCAGCCCTTCTGAACGTAGCCTGCTGTCAAGCCCTTGCTTGTGAACACAGCGGGCCACCTAGCATTTCGGATCCTCGCAGTTATTCGAAATGCCTCGATGATTGTGGTGGCCCATAAGGACGAGAGATCCAAGTTTTTAGGCGGCCATATCTGCTCATTTTGTTGATCAAAATCCTCCACGGGCTCGTCAAAGAACAGCTTTGGCCCATTCGTCTTATCGAAATTCACCCCATCCGTACTCCTCCATCTCCTTGATTTTTCAGCAATTCGTTTGCTCTTCTTCGGCTGCCAACGAGTCGTACACCGAGATGCAGAAAATTCTGTCTAGCTCGTCATAAGCCTCTACCGTTCTCGTCCTCGCTCTCAGCCTACTCCTCAATAATCCTATTTGCCTTTCAGCATGATATCCAGGCGTCTAGGTTTACTCAAGAGCTTGACCCAGACCCATATTTATAGTCTAAAGTACAAGTTCGTCCGTGAATCCGGTGGCTTAAAAATATTTGTTTATGCTTTCATATAAAACAGAAAGAAAAAGATTCCGATAAGTAAGATTATTGCTCGGGATATCCAGGTAAGTGTATGGGTGGGTGTAGAGCGAAAGGTTTTCTCTCATTCCAAACCCGGAACACCTCTCGTGTTTGGCTGGAATGGTGGTCTCTCCGTTTCGCACCCCCAGATCGTCACTGGCTGCTCTGTCGCAGCCTCGCCGTGATAATTCTTACTTGCAATCTTTGGGGAGTGCAAGACCCCCCACAACTCTAGCCTGAGTAAGATCTTGGCCCACTGCTGTTTCTGTGACTGCAAAGGCTTCATCTCGCAGGCCTTCCTGCTATCACCATCTCCGCGTATATTTATTGCTTCACCTTTGCCTTTCTGCCTACTTTCAACTCTGAATTGTCTTGCAGCAGTTGCTTTGAGTTCCTCTTCATGATTGCATGAAGACTGCTCTTGCACCTGATCCTGCACCCTCGTAGAACAAAATTGACAGCCAAGGACGGTGATGATTAGCCAGACTATAATACCAGCAGAAGGGCCAACACAAGAGGAATCATACAAAACGTCTCGCAATAGTACCGTCGCAGAGATCAAAGCTGACGAAACCACCGAAGAAGATTTATTCCAGCTCCGCTTCGTGATTGAGATGGCTGTGTGTGCTGTCTTCCGAACGAATAGGAAGATACTAAATTTTTCTATGCGGTTGGGGAATGGGAGTGAGGTCTCAGGTTGGTAATCTGGGTGAAGAAGAACGGCGGTGGTGGGTGCTTGCGTCAGAGTTCCTACTTAATTGCCAGGGAGCATCACGGAGGCGCGATGATGGTTGTGGTGGTGGTGGTGGTAGTGGTGCTGGTGGCGGTGGCTTCTTCAAAGGCTTTGAGGGCAATGTAGGCATTGTTGAAGACGCTTTAGCTGCAATAGAGCTCAGCGAATGATATTGGTATGGATTGGAACGGGTTTACTTACCGTGCGCTGAAGTGTAACCTTGCTGACACTGTGCGATGAGGAACACTAGTAGAACTAGCAGAAGGTATACGGAGGCTGACCACGAGGCAGTGGTAGAAAATTTCCAAGTGGTGGTATTGTAGCCCTGGCCTCGCAACTTCTGCCGCTTGGATCCCCTCATGGAGGCGGTGTCTCGTGGGCCTGAGGCTCCTACCATCTCCTTTGGCAATGGTTATTGCGCAGTAATGTATATATATATATATGTTCCCATCGGATAAAGGGCGGCTCTGTTACTGTCTCTAGCCTAAAATTTGAAATCTAGTCAAAAGGCGTCAGCATGAGAGCAAACAGTAAAGTGAAATCATTAGACTTACCATCGACCGATTCAAGTTGTGAATGGAGAGCCTCTGAAACGGAGCTCAGCTGATGGAACCACGCTCAAAAGCACGCTCCCTCCAGATCGTCGACATCCCTTGCACATCTCTTAGCAGACTGTCCTTACACTTTCGGCTTCTGGTAGATTTCTCGACGTAACGGGAGGCGCCATTTCAGTGTCGCCGTTCAGTAAGCACAAGTTCTCTCGAGTCAGAGGTAGAGGTGTTAAGTGCTAGGGGCCGAGTGCGTTTGAGGTTGAGGTGAGGGAGTGGGGATGTATGGCGCTGGTCTAGTGGACATCGCATTGTGCTCAGCGTGTGTTGGATTGATCCTGGTATGGCAAGTCTGCCAAGGTGAAACGAGGCTTATGATGGTAGTAGTTGGGGCGATTCTCAGTCCTTGGGCCAGATCCATCATGGCAGCGTGTAGAGCTTGCCGGTTCCGACCAATGACGCTAGTAGGAGGAGAAGGTAGCCAGGGTGTTGGAAAGAGAAAAGGAAAAAGGCGACAACCTATGTATATATATAAGGACAGTATATCAGGGGTTGAGGTTAGGAAGTCCCAGCCATTGTACGTAAAGACAACAGACAATAAAGATGGGTAAATTAAATCACTGTTCCAACAGCGCTTTCAGGTCAATTGAACTCAAGGCTATCGAATATCCCACTCGATGAGGTGATTCAGAAAGAAAAATCTGACACTGGTCAACGCATTCTCCGTGAGAGATGAAGTTCCGTTTGGCACATGACCGTATGGAATCTGTCGCAAGGATGTATTATAGAAAATCTGAGAGTGGCTTTGCTCGTCTTCCCGCAATAAGATCTCACCGCTACCTCTTGGGCGACTCGCTGTTTTCTTCGACACCACGCTGAGCTTGTATCTCCGTTCTCAGTCTAAAACTGATACCTTTCGCGGTCTAATCGAGTCCCCCGTGCCACCACTCCCGTGCATCGTCACCGAGGCCTTTGTGTCGGCTCAATGTCGGAAAGATTCCCTCATGATTTCCGTGTATCTCGAAGATGGACCACCTTAATCATGTCTTTTTGGCTCTTCGATTAAGTCTTTAGAAGTCTGTGGTGCACGCTCTCGTTCATTGAGTTGCAATATGGCGCATGGTGTCTTTATCCTCAACCATTTGGTTGCCAGCTTGAATCGTGTTCTTCTTGTCTGCCATATGTCGAGGCCACATTAAGCTACACACAGATCAGCCTCTAACAAAACTGGTGAAGAGCGCTTGGACTTACAGTTATGACTGCCATGAAAGTGCCGGCGTTTTGTATGCAGCTTCTCCATCTTCTATGGGATGGAGATACCTTTGGGTAGACCATTTGAGTCACAAGAATGTAACCCACAATAGTAGAAGTCCTCAACATTCACGGTCCGGAAGATTACCTTCAACCTATATCCGATAGACTGAGCTTGATCGAAATTGCGTCACCATGTGTAGTGATTCTGAAAGAGTGAGAGAGAGAGGGTCATGGAATTCGGGTGTTCCGTAGACTGATAAGGGTTGGTGAGGATCTGTTCCCGAGGCTCTTACGGAAGTTCTGAAGCTGACTCCTAAGTCTTCTGGATTGGGCTTCGTTCGTTTCGACAATCTCCTTGGCTGCAAGGAGAAGTCCGTGGATGTGCTTGGCTAGTGCGAGAGTATCCTTAAGCGCTTTGATATTCTTCGGCTTTTGAATCCATCGTTGCCAGAAAGGAACATCGGCGATTCTCTCTTCAAGATCGCGGTGATATGCGGTGATTGTATTGATCGATCCTTCAAGAATTTGGGTCGAACTATAGAAGCGGCGAGAGGTCGGGGACATCTTATCAAATTTGTCCAAAGCTGCTAGAGATTCTTCAATAAATCGTTCCCGGGTTTGTCCGTTTTGGCATAGTATTCAAAACATCCCCAATCATTCTCAATTCTCCCATAGCTAATTAAACGCCTAGGTTAATCGTCATTTTCGTCATCAAGCATGATGAGCGATTTCAAGTGAGCCTCTAGCGGTTGGCCTTTCCATGTTTTGGCCGCTTCAAATAACCTTCTTTTATAGGCCCTGCATTCTTGAAATTTAAGAATCTTCCTCATCTTCCTCCTCATACTCCGACTCATCAGTCTCCGCAGTATCACCATTCTTGCGGATTAAGGCATCCACCCCCGCCTTCGAAAGTCCTCGATACCTGCCACAATAATTGATCATATCATGGCTGCATGTGGTGACAAAGACGGAGCGAGACCAGAGCTCAGGGTATCAGTATGAGCCTGATCGAGGTTTGGTGGAGTAGTGGGAGACGGAGTGTCCGGCGGCAGACCACCGTACCCCTCGTATAGCGCTCAAATTCCAAACAGGGTTCGCTCTGGAAGGCGGGGGGGCGAGGGGTGAGGGGGCGTTAATATATATACAATTTATATATAATATGCGTTGCCATGACAGAAAAAAAGAAAGGTAAAGAAGATGTCAAAAGTTGAAAAGTCAGAGAAATCGACGTCTCTTTATGCATGAGCAGTTGTCGAACCCCCTCGCCATCCGGCCGAAACGTAGTGACACCTAAACACTCGCCATCAATACACTCCCGTGAACATCACGCAATGAATCAGTCTGTAGAAAGCCATCACTTCCAACAGCGTCTTCAATTGGTGCTTCCTTGCTTTCATGCTAGGAATGAAGAACCATGAACGTGACATCGTCTTGCATACTTTGTGCGTCATTTAGACAGGCTGTCGTTCGTTGACTATACGGAACTCGATCGTGTTCGGCCAGCGACCATAGGCTTCAAGGTCATCAAGGGTTGATTGTATCTGGGAAAAGGTGCATGTGCTGCCAGCGAACACAGCCGAGCCACATGGTGGAACTTGAACACAGAGGATATGCACACAAGCTGAGCATTGCGAGACATTATCGTAATGTCAGCTTCATGATTCACGTTCGCAGACTTGCACGTTGCTAGACTCCTCCAATTGGTGTCCGCTTACTTTCATGCTAGAATTCACACTTGCCGACTGCATTTCAGGAAAGGCGTCACACACAGAATCCCTTTTGAGAGTCCACTTGCCTGATGGCACGAAATCATGGTGCATGTTCAATAGTGGTGCACGTAGTGACAAGGCTTCTTACCAGATTTAGCTCGTAAAGTTTTTCCGGTTGTCTTTTGGACAATCTTGTTCCTCGACCCGGAATCAAGCAACTACATATCCCTAAAGACACTCGGGGAATTGTACCCATTGCAAAGTGCATATAGCAGAGCATGCACATGCCCATTCTCAGGAGAAAAAAGAGAGAACTCTCTTGCCTTCAGTTTGGCTTGTAACTCGGTGGGTGAATCACACTTCCAAAGGGAAGAGGACCAAACCGCCTACAGTGACACAAATTGTGTGCTTGATGCGCGGTCCGTTACTTGCATGCGAATAGAATCAGAAGCAGTGAACTGACACCAAGTGTCTCAAAAGGATTCAACGCAGAATTTGAGCGCTGTCACCGCTTTGCACTTCACGGAAGCGGAGGGGAACGGTCACTGTAAGATAGATTGAGCTAGTAGCCCGGTATATTGAAATGGTTGTAGACGCCAGTGCTATGCCTCCAAGCCATGCAATGCCGGCGGTTTGGTATGATCCACTCTGGGTATAAGGGGTACTATATCTTTGCCTTGGTCCTCTTGCCACCTTTGACCGAGGTGGACTTTCCTCTTTTCCGTGACTTCTTCGGAGCGGTATACTCGTCGTCGTCGTGGCTCTCGCTACCGGGGTCGAGCGCGTCTTCTGGAGCAGCTCGCTTCCTGGGTCTTGCTTTGCGTGCTAATTTAGTAGTCTTTAGCTCATCGTCGACACCATTATCTTTGGTCACAGTCCCGTTTGCATCGACAATTAGCTCACTGTCCGCTTCAGGATGAGTCTCGCCCTCTTCAATGGTTCTGTTCCTGGCCTGTTGATGGAGCCTTCCGAGTGCAGTCTCCATACGCTTACTCTTCCCATCCGCCCCTTTTCTTCTAGGCGCAAAGGCATTCCCGCCTTCAATGTTGGGCTTACTACCCACGCCAACGCTGCCACCAAAGAATTGCGTAATGTTTGCTTGGGTGCCCTCGTTCTCTCTCCGGTTCATGTCCTTGATTACAGGTACCAGGACCTCATCTGTCCGTTCTTGGCTCCATCCTATCGTTGCCATAAGAAACGATCTTAGAGCGTCAAGGTCCGGCACACCCCATTGAAACGGTGAAGGATCCTTGTCAACTTCCGGATGCAGATAGGCGTGATCGACACGGGTGTCAGGGAAGACAGCAGGCAAGAAAAGCTTTGTGGCATTCTTCCTGAATTTGCGGCGGAACGGTTTGGCCGCATCTTCGGCAGACAATTTTTGTCCCATCTGCACCGTTCCCCACCATTCGGCGAACTGCTCGAGAGTATCAAATTCGGAAAGGATTTCAAGCGCTGTGACGGGACCCACATTGGGTAGGCCTTCAGTATAATCGCTGCCAAGAAGGTGCGCTATACGAATGAGCTTCTGACGATCAAGCGAGTATTCTTTTACAAGGTCTGAAGAAAGATAGCATTCTACAAATTTGGCCTGATTAAACATATTCTTGTATACGCGTGTACCACCAAATAGGAAGACATCCGAGTCGTCTGTCACGATACCGTCAACAATGCCGAGATTGACGAGTTCGGCACACTGAGCTTCAGCTTCCATAGGCGCAGTGACGTAGGGTAGGCCGAAGAGCTTGAGCAATTGCTGGCATTCTGTGATCATGATATGGGTGACTTCATCAGCATCACGGCGGTCTTTCTGCTGCTGGTTACGGAGCTGACGCAGCTCCTTTTCATAATCTTCGGCATTCTGTAGTTGGGTCTTTGAATTGAGAGTGGATGCGAAACGGGCATGCTCTTCAGCTTCGACGGCGAGTTGCCGCATGAGATCTTCTTCCTCGGGGTCAGAGTACGTTTCTTCATCATCTACTGGCAGGTTGTCAATATCTTGACCCAATGAAGACTGGCCCCTCAAAAGCGATGGCATTGGCCCAGCGCTGCTCATGGGCAGATTGTCCGAGCTCTGGAGCCGACTTTGAGATGCGACATTTTCGAATTCGGGTGAAGGCGATTTTGAAGGCGCGGCCGGGCTCTGCGCATTTTTCTCGTTTTCTGTCCTCCCTCGTTCCTCCTCAGGTTCGCTTTCGCTTTCAGACCAGTCTATCGGTGCCTCACTGTCGAATTCAGCTTCAGGAGCTTCATACGTACTCAGCCTTGGGCTTGGTAATTGAGCATTCCGCAATTGGTCATTCGCCGCTGAGAGGTCAGACACTGGAGGCTCCGCTCTGGTAAGATCTGCCACATCGCCCATTCTGACCTCTGTGTCTACAGGCTTCACCCCCACGACCATGACATTGTCTTCATCTTCTTCTTCTGAAGACTCAACCTCAATGACCTCGTTGGATCTTTCCTTCGGCTCGTCAAGATCGATGACCTCTCCTGTCTCTTGATGCTTCAAAACCGGAGGATCGATCCGAGATTGTGGGCCGTGTTCTAAGTCATCCCCTTCAAATTGCTTCTCTTCGACTATCTTTTGCGCAGCGACAGCTTCGCGAATATCGTTAGAGAACCAAGGAGGTATTTGTTGGGCTGGTTTCTCCTTCTCCCACTCTTTTTCGAAACCACCTGCTTGCTCTTCCATTCTCCGTCTCATCTTTTTCTTTCCTAATAAAGAGGTGCCTAAGTTCAACGACTCAAAAGGAAGTGGACCATCAAAGCCAGGAGCTTTCGGTGGCACCTGGGATGTTGAGAAGGTGGGTGGTATCCTGTCTTCGGAAGCTGGTTGCTTGGGTGGGCTTGTTTTGCTTTGCCCATAGACCTTCGGTCCGCCGTTGAGTCTCGTTTTGGAACTTCTGGATTCTTTTAAAGCGGCCTGCAGATCAAGATCATCGTCATCGCCGCTATCATCCGCGAAAGGTTTGGGAGCTGACTTATGTGCCCTTGCATTGGTGAGATGGGCAAAGTCGCGCCCAGCTCTGGCATTCTTTTGACTAAACTCTAGCGGCTCGTCGATTCCTGGTCCTGAACGAGCTGGAGCCGAGAATGAAGCCAATGCTGCTTCCGACTCTCTACTGTCTGTATTTTCCAGCGACATCGCTATGGCTAGTTTGAGCTCTTCGTTCTCATCTTCCTCGAAGGGAGGTGGCACATCCTCGAACAGGCCATCCATATCTTCTTTGTCAACGCCGACTTCGGTAGGTTCTTGTGGCACAAAAAGTGAGTCTGTTTCTTCTGCGATAGTGCTGGGGTCAACATTGGTGTCCGTGGATCCGGCAGCTTTTATTTTGGCTTCATATACAGCTTTTCTACGCTCTCGTACATCTTCTGAATCGGATGGAGTGTCTTTGTAGCTCGGCACTCTTGGTAGGCGAGGTCGTTTCGGCAACCGATTCAGACCCTCAATCGGAACATCCTCAAAACCTTCGTCCTCCAAGCCGCTTTCATCGTCCAAAGGTTCCTCAGCTCTATCGAGACGCTCAACATCTATTGGCTTGCTCCGTCCTCCCTCGCCTTTGTTGCTCACCACTCCTAAGGCCCATCCACCATCTACGCCATCGTTCTTCACCAAAACATACTCTTTTCCCTTTTCACCAGCGACACGCCCCCCTTTGTTCATACCAAACATCGCGTCCTCTCCGTTCATTCCATTAATATTCATCAATCGTTGCGTAAGCTCGTTCCTTTCAGCGACCCGCTCAATCTGAAATCTCGAAAATTCCATGCGATTTGGGAACATGGTATCCAATTGCTCTTTGCTGTAGCCCATCCTCAACCTAGATCTCAATCTTGCCGCGTTCAGAATATTGTATCGATCACTAGCCGGTAGACTCGTGAAAAACGGACCATTGAAATCGATCTTGCTGAAATCGTAGAGATTAACATCCTCCCCTGTGTGAAATTGCCTCGCATACTCCTCCAACTCTTCATGGCTCATGATTCTAGGATCATTCGGCGCGCCCAGGTCAGCGAGATCCACGTCCAAATTCGGCAGATGATACGCATCCTTCTTCTTGAATGTTCTATTCTGCTGCCGTTCCTGCGCCGTCATTTGCAGTTCATCAACGTAGACTAGGTTCTCCGGCACTTCCTCTTCCTCCTGATCCACCGGAGGCTTGCCCCTCTCCTCCCTTCGCTTCCGATCATCCTCCTCGGCCCTTCGTTGCATTTGCATCGCGAGCAGCTTCCCTGTCGTCCGGACAGCATCTTCTCTCCGTCCTTCTCTTCTTGCCTTTCGCCCGCTAACGGTTTGTCTCTTCAGTATGGGTGCCCCTCCATCGAAGACAAACACCGGCTTGATGCCGATGAAGAGGAGTTTGCATATTCGACGAAAGAAGCCTACAACATGTGAATTGCGGAGAGCGTTTCCTTCTTTGTCACGGACAGCTTTCAAGAATTGGTAAATCCAGATGGAGGCATCAACAGCAAGACGTTTCTTGTTCAGGGTCTCGATTTTGATAGGACGAGCGCAGGGTTGGACGACCGTCCAAAGGCCAGTGACACCCATAGTTCACGAAGTCTGGAGAGATACCTAGAATTATTGGCACCTGAAGGAATGTAGTGCATTGTTATTGAAACAGTATATGATCAAAGGAGGTCATACGCCGCAGACTCCAAATTCTAGACTGGCTTCTGCCAACCATCTCAGTAAAGCTCAAAGACTTCACGATCGAGTACGAGGCTCGCTAGGCTGCGGCAGAATGCATGAGTTTCCGATCGAGTACTTGGTACATGAGTCGAGCTGTAATGGAGACGACGCTAGGCTACTAGTGGAGTAGTGGACGTACTTTTATCAGATCCGTCACGCTACGGAGACGCGGATTAGCGTGAAGGAGTGCCAGTGCGGAGCAGGTCCACTTCCCAGCAACCCGAACACCAGCCGTCTCATGACCAACTCAGGACTTTCGCGCTTTGTACGAAGCCAATTGTCACGCCCGCATAGCCTTGGTCTGATCATACGACGTTGACCGCTGCAAACCAAACAGCCTATCAGTCCTTCAATTACCGAGCTGTCTAAATATTGGCTTACCCCCTCACGGCCCTCAGTTAAGCTCTTGCTGCAACGCACAATAAGCAATTCATCGTCTTTCTGAAGCCATCACTTGCACAAGTTCACTTGTTGCCGTACCACCAACACCTTTGCATGGTGCAACGCCAATATGAAGGCTTCACCACTCCTCATCTCCTGGCATAACGATAATACCCCGATCTATTCCGCTCACTTTGAGCCCCATGGCAAGGGTCGATTGGCCACCGCTGGAGGAGACAATAACGTTAGACTCTGGAGGATAGAGCGAGATGGGGAGGAGAGGAACGTTACATATCTGACAACGCTGATCAAGGTAAGCTGGGAACATCAATGGGTGTCTGCACTCCGCTAAGTTAGTAGCACACCCAAGCCGTCAATGTCGTTCGCTTTGCTCCACGAGGTAAGTGCCCCTATTGATTGCTCGTTGACAACCTTCCGCTAAGTATTTACAGGAGAGATGTTGGCAAGTGCGGGGGACGACGGCAATACTCTGCTTTGGGTACCATCGGAAAGCAATTCTCACAATCAAGCATTGTGTGAAGATTTTCTAGACGACAAGGAAACCTGGCGGATAAAGCATATGTGTCGCTCTTCCGGCTCAGAAATATATGACCTTGCTTGGTCGCCCGATGGGATCTTCTTTATCACTGGGAGTATGGACAACATTGCTCGAATATACAATGCCCAAACTGGTAGGTTGGCACAGTCGTCGTCAAAAGGTATATGCCATTACCGACTGACACAATCCAGGACAAGTTGTACGGCAAATAGCGGAGCATAACCACTACGTACAAGGCGTAGCTTGGGATCCCTTAAATGAATATGTTGCAACGCAGTCTTCGGACCGATCAGTCCATATCTATAGCCTAAAGACCAAAGATGGCCAATTTACACTTGCCCAGCACAACAAGGTCACGAAGATGGATCTTCCTGCCAGGAGAATATCGTCGAGCAGTCCAGCACCACCAGATTCGAGTCTGCGAGGCCATCTGGCCGCAGATGCATCCTCGTTCGCCCCAGGATCTCCAGCGCAGTCAATGCCTGGGACCCCAACATCACTTGCGCTTCCGATGAACCCTCCCGCCATCTCACATAGCCGGCGCTCTTCTTTCGGCTCCTCACCTGCCATGCGAAGATCCGCTTCTCCAGCGCCATCTATGCCTTTGCCTGCTGTCCTTCCAATGGCGAAATCCCCGAACCCATATCTAATGGGAAGTATGGGAGTGAAAAATGCAGCTCTTTATGCCAACGAAACGTACACCTCCTTCTTCCGTCGGCTCACATTTGCCCCCGACGGAAGTTTGCTGTTTACGCCGGCTGGCCAATACAGAACCTCAAACTTTTCGGATGGAGCCAAGACTGCCGACGATGTAATCAATACTGTCTACATCTACACTCGCGCGGGTCTGAACAGACCTCCCATTGCACATCTTCCCGGACACAAGAAAGCATCAATTGCAGTCAAATGCTCTCCCATCTTCTACACTATGCGCCTTACATCGAAGCCTACGATTAACATCACCATTGATACTTCATCCGCGGAAGAAGCCATTTCTCCATTGCCTGATGCGTTATTGTCTTTGAAGCCACCAACAACTCACTCCGCAATGGAACCACCGCCACCTGCTGCCATACCTTCACCCAATGATTTGATTAGGCCGACTTCATCTCCGAGACCCTTGGAGAACGACCCGGGTGCTTCGGCTCCTGGGCCTGCTCCAGCTTTTGCTTTGCCTTACCGCGTCGTCTATGCTGTGGCTACGCAAGATGCGGTGCTCGTGTACGACACGCAACAGATGACTCCCATTACTGTTGTGAGCAACTTGCACTTTGCAACTTTCACAGATCTTACCTGGTACGTGGTGGACTTCATAAGTGAATGATGCGAGCTAACAGGCAATCCAGGTCAAGTGACGGACTTACGTTGCTCATGAGCTCGTCAGACGGGTTCTGCTCCATTTTAACATTTAACCCAGGCGAACTTGGACAGGTCTTTACGGGCCACGTACCCAGGGCCCATCATCCATCTCCGGCCCCTGTTTCTACGGGGTCTTCGGCGCAGCCGACCCCAGTACCCACCCCTACCGCGGCATCTGCACCCCCAACCTTCGAAAGGCAACCCACACCTGTGCTGGTACCTTCGCCAGCACCGCTTCCACCACCGAGTCCTAGCAGGTCCAATTCGACATCATCGATTGCCACGCAGTCGTCGCAGATGATCAACAGCAACCCCACACCTACGCTTGGTAGCGTCCCGAGTGTGGCCGCTACCAATCCATCCTTCAGCGGCTTGCACTGGACAACTCCTCCACAAACGCCAATGTCGGGGATAATCAGCAGTCGGCCTAGCTCGGTGAGTGGCAGCGTACTGGGGAAGAGGGACACGAGCGAGTCGGAGAAAGAAGAGCCGGCAGTACCGAAGAAGAGGAGGGTAGCTCCCACATTGATCAGGCCAGAGGAGACTCCGCCTTCTTCGCACTAGGACCACTGGAGGAAGTGGTTGGAAAACTGCCGCTCTGGGCGTCTGTCTGTATCTGTGATTGCTCCTGCGGATTGCAGCGCGGTCAAGGAGGAGTACTTTAGCATGGCGCTGGGAGGAAAATTGGCAATCCAAAGAATGGCTTGGATACTTACAGAAAATGGACAACACGAGTGTAACAGGACGCCGGATGTTCGATGCATGATAACGTAGCAAAACGCCTCAGTGAATATACTTTTTTGTAAGCAGCTGCGGGTGTTCCTGACTAGACTTCGATTGGCCCAAATCGGAGAATGGCATCGTTTGGGAGCTGTCACTTTGTCACATCACATGCGCATGCATTCAGCACCCAGACCGTGGGATCATCGTTATGAACGTTAATCTCCAGGCCAACATCCAGACCCCGCGGCACGAAATCCATAGCTACGGGAGCCCAGTAAACTTTGGCCTGCAAGCACCACCAGCTTTCCAGTACTTTTCTCCACATTCCCCTGCGCATTCATCCAACAATACAATTCGCGGTCTCACTGTCCCTTCGGATTGACGAGTAAGTAACACCCATCAACTTCCTACTGCGACCAGGGAAGACATAGCCACCGTTAGCTGGGACGGAATCAAACGTTCGTTTTCAGGGTCTGAATTGGGGGCGGCTTGATACGTCACCGTCAGCGGCGCCAAATGCTTTCTCTTCCTTGACCTGACCAAAACACCACATAAACACCTTCTTCCGTACACCTCACAATATCGCATTTTGCACGGAGCTTACCACCAACCTCTCCACTAGCAGGTTACAAACAAACACACTACACCTCGTTAAGCTACACAACCATCCACTATGCATCGCACATACTCCATGCGCCAGTCGCGCGCTCCGACTGCCTCGCAAATCCAGAACCCACCTCCACCATCGTCATCAACGAAGTCAGGTCGTTTCTTCGGCAAGAGCAGCGTTGGTGAGTCAATCTCTACAAGGCACTGGATCTGATGATGCGGTCCGGGTACACTGTCCGTTTTCTCTCCTTGATCGGCCTCCTGCGGTATTGTGACGCTCCGATGTGTTGCGACTTTTCGCCCACCTCAGTTCGCAAGTGCTCGAGAGAAGGCCGCGAAAGCGCTTGAGTCATCGCGCGTCCTCCGCCATGGGCCTATGCACCAGATCCTTTAACCCATGACCATCAAAATCTTCGCCTTGCACGACCTGTTCTCAAGCCACTTCGTCCACTATTAGCTGGCTCGTACAGATTCAATCATTCGTACACACTGGCGCTCGCTTTGATATTACAGGCTGACGTTCCCTCCTCTGAGGTGGTGTAGGCCATGCATTCCGTAAATCCACCGCCGGTGCCTTCGGCCCAGACCTCGCAAAGAAGCTCGCGCAGCTGGTGAAGATGGAGAAGAATGTCATGCGCTCCATGGAGCTTGTGGGACGTGAGCGAATGGAAGTTGCCGTAAGCTTGTCCGCCAAATCCGGGCTTGCATATCGCATGCTGATGCGTATCCCAGCAACAACTCTCCATTTGGGGAGAAGCTTGCGATGACGATGTTTCCGATGTTACCGACAAGCTTGGTGTCCTGATCTACGAAGTTGGCGAGCTCGAGGACCAGATGGTCGACCGCTACGATCAATACCGTGTGACTATCAAGAGCATTCGGAACATTGAGGCTTCAGTCCAGCCCAGCAGAGACCGTAAGGGGTCCCTACCGTCGCATTGCGTGGCTTCCACTGATTTGACGTTTTCGCATAGGCAAACAGAAAATCACTGATCAGATTGCCCAACTCAAATACAAGGAGCCCAACAGCCCCCGTATCGTCGTTCTCGAACAGGAGCTTGTGCGTGCTGAAGCCGAGTCCCTGGTCGCGGAAGCCCAGCTGTCCAATATCACCCGCGAGAAGCTAAAGGCTGCCTTTACCTATCAATTTGATGCGCTCAAGGAGCATAGCGAAAAGCTAGCTATAATTGCCGGATTCGGAAAGCATCTATTGGAGCTTGTTGACGACACCCCGGTCACTCCAGGAGAAACCCGCGAAGCATATGACGGATATGAAGCTTCCAAGGCGTACGTTTTCAATCTGCATCAAGAAGTATTCTTGCTTGAATTCCGTTTACTGATCTCGGACCAACAGCATCATTCAAGACTGTGAAGATGCCCTCACAAACTGGGTCACCGCTAATGCCGCCATCAAGCCTTCCCTCAGCACACGCGCCCGCAACCTCTCTCAGCGTCGCCACAAGCAACTGGGCGAGGGCATTGACCTCTCCGGCCAAGACTCGAGCATGAAAGACCGTGAGAGCGGGCTCTGGGTTCCAGCTGGCGCTCACCGCGAGTACCCAGGCAACGAGGAAGAAGAAGAGGAGGAAGAAGAGGAAGAGACGGCAAACCACGAGTCGAGAGGCCGTGAGGAGGAGAGGGCTACCGAGGCATAGAGAGCGATACCATCGATGGCAAGCAGGAGTTGCAGGGGATGAATGTCCAAAATACCCAGCTTCAGAAGAGCAATGCAGTTTTCCTTGTTTCCTGGTTACTCGCAGTACACGATGGCTGATGAGGAAGGTAATGGGTGGGATGTAGGGGAGGCTTGCTGTAATCCTAGTCGATCTTACCCTACTTGATCTTCTTTCTTCCAAATCAGATAGACCATGAAGATCTTGCTCGTAGCGGAAATGGTATTATATCCCTGCACCTGCATTGGCTGTGTTGTAGATCACCCACGCTTTTGTGCGGACTTCTATGCTTCTATACCGTAATATGTCTCTACCCTTGGTCAGCGTCAGCAAGAATACCACTGTCTTCCATGATCTACAGCCATCTGCCATTGCCCATGTCCAACACAAACGCTCTGGCATCATAAGCCGTATCTCTCCCCAATAACGACTCGACATGATAATCAGCCGCTATATCCTGCCTCTACATCTTGTTTCGAACCGCTAGCATTTCAAACTCTCCGGCATCAATCAAATCACAATCAACACCATGCGCCCTGTCGTTTCTCTAGAGCTCGATGACTCGGATGTTGAGACCCTCCCGCAGGTCTATCGTAGAGACATCACACCCCTCACATCCCTCCGGACCTCGATATCGCCGCCGCCTTTTAGAATAAGGAGAATAAGATATAATGATCCAGATAGAACTACGTCGAACGAACTGCAAGGCGAGGCTCCCACACCCAACGCTGCAGCAATAGAAGCAGGCCGTGCTCATATTGTCAACCACCTCGCCCACTTCTCATCCCATCTCTCGTCTCTTGTCAGGCCAGTGGCCAATAGCTACCCACAGCTACCACGACTATTGATGCATGACTGGAAGGATTTGTATACACGCAATCAGCACCCCCAAGGCCGCCACTGGGTCATACATCAACACGACCACCCTGTAGCCGGCGTGCACTACGACCTACGGTTGCAGATCAGTGAGACAAGTTCGATCAGCTGGGCTATCATGTACGGACTGCCCGGAAGCGTCAACGGTAGACGATTGAATAGAAACGCGACAGAGACGAGGGTGCATAATCTGTGGGTAGGTGTGTAACACCTTGAACGCATACATCCTGGTGGATTGATGCTGACGATGGGCAAGAATCATCCGATCGAGACTGCTTCCGCGTCTACGGGTAGTCTACTCATTTGGGATACTGGAGAGTATGAAGTCTTGCCGTGGCATGAAATAAAGGGGAGAGGGACGGATGATGAGCTCTCAGACTATCCCGAAGAGGATACGGACGCTACCGCGAAGCTGTCAGACAGTGAGAAGTTGCATATTGCTTTTCAGAACGTTCGTTCTCTACTCGATGTTTACCAACAAATTGCCGCTGACTCACCCTCCCAGCGTAAGATCCGTATCCGTCTTCATGGCACACGTCTTCCTAAAGGTTACACTCTTTCCATTCGGCTCCTCACCTCTGAGAATCGTCACGAACAACCAGCCAAACCCTCCAGAAAGCGCCGCTGGAAACCCTCAAAAGCACACAACTCTAGCCAAGTCACGCCTCCAACCTCCGACATGGACGAAGACGAAACCGTGCCAGACAGTCACCCAACCTCCATGTCCCCTTCAACGACCCTTCTCGAACGTGAAATAGCAGAGCTTGCAGACGAAATGGTGAGAAAAAGTAATGCCTATCCGGGTGCTGAGAATAGCATCGGGTCTATACATCAACGGCGGTGGTATTTGAGTATGGATCGCTATGCCTCCGGCTTCCGTCCCCTGCCCGTTGACAAGGCCAGCAAAGGTGGTCGGAGAGAGTGGGGTCGCAGGGAGGAAGAGGGGAAGCTGCTGGGCTTCGAAGCGTTCTATGTCATGGGCAGGGAGGTGGAAAGGAGTGTGCTCACTGGGAGGACTGCTGATGATGTGATGGACGATGAGGGTGTTGAGGGATTTGTGGGTAGAAAGGGGTGGAAGGCTGTCACCGACTAGGGCTTAGAGTCGCCAACGTATCTTGTAGGGTTGAAAACGCGTCGATCGTGGTAGACAGGGCATGAAATCTTCAGCTACTCTTGGCTAGTGGTCAAGACGGCGGTTTCCCATTCGGTCGGTTGCATGATTGCTTAGTCCAATGATTGCTTGGTTTGCCAGTCATGCACCTAGTCATGCGGTCATCTATATTACAGATGTCCTCCCATCGCTTCATCATACAGGCTTTCGTATTTTCACTGCTGTGCGCTTCGCGATATAAGTCATTGACTCACTATGACACCCCAATCTGGATGTCCGCATAATGGTCGAGAAATTAAAGATAAATATCAATCCCGCCTAAGATTATCGCCTCATAGGTCTCCTTCCCCTTTGGGAAAAGATCTCCCCATATTAAGGATTTTCGCGCCTTCTACCATGCAGACTGTCGAGACTATCAAGCGATTCACCGCCACCAAATCGCACATCTTCGCCTCGTGCATGATCGAGCAATGCAAGCCTGACTGTGTTAATGTAACACTGTAACACTGTAACACATGCATTACCGCAAATTACTTGGTCGTTACTCTCCCCTCTAGTTTTGTCCAGCATGCGGGTCAGACTCGATGACACCTGCTTCTTGTACCGACTTGAGTCACACCTTTTTTATTGTTAATGTCAATAGAATTTGTTTCAATGTGCACATTCTTCCTTTTATCTCAAGTCTCAAGCATGAGCAATCCGTAGGCCTTTCGCTGCTTCATTAGTCATTGTGTCACCATGGCAGCTTCTTTCACTGTGTCTGCTGTTGCAGCCTTAATTGCTCTGATCTTGGTCTTCCTAATCACTGTTCCTACCTTGTTGGGCTTCTACAATAGAATTAATACGAAAGCGAAGGGCAATGGCTTCGAAGAGGTGCACAAGCTCTACGAAGATCGTGATGGTGTTGCCACGGAAGAATCGCAGAAAGAATATTCTGCTGCAATACCCAAATATACCGCTCTTTCAGCGTGTATTATTGGCGTATCAGCATCTTTTGTCATGGCGGTGTTCACATCGACTCATGCAATAGGGGATTTCATTCTTGAAAATTGGCTTATCTTTGGCAGCTGGGTATGAATAATGCCGGTATCATTGCTATCAATGTGCTAAGATAAGTACAGTCATTGCTTGTCGTTCAGACAGTCTACATCGCCATCCAACGCAACCCCGTAATGAGATACAACGATGGATTACTTACCGCGCCAGCATTTCTCCTACTCGCCACCGCAATTTGCGTTCGACTTGTCATTCTCCTATTCGACACTTCGCATCAGCAGTCATACAACGTTTTGGTCCTGGTCGACACCATCCAGATCCTCATCGCGTTGGTGTCTCTCATTGCATGTCTGTCGTTACCCAGACGACCATCCGTGTCAGAAGGAAACCATGTTGTCGACGGTCAATACACGGTTTCCGCCTTCAGCTCGTATACCTTTGGTTTCGCGGGGAACATCCTATCACTCGCAAGGAACAGGGAATCTCTGGATCTGGCAGATTTGCCCCAATTGCATCTATGGGGTCGCTCCTCCTATCTTTTACACTACTTTAGTGATTTGACGGCAAAGAGCGACCGGCTGTGGAGATCCGTGCTCTATGCACACTGGCCCGAGCTACTCTTCCAGACGACGTGGGCTGTCCTGCAATCTACCCTGGAGTTCGCACCGCAGCTCGCAATGTATCAGCTACTGAAACTACTTGAGCAGCGATCGCAGGGTGCTCCGGTCGATCACAAAGCTTGGGGTCTGGTTGTAGCCCTGGGTGTATCCATCATGCTTGCGTCTGTAAGTTTTGTTCTCAGTCCATTGATCTCTCCATCGTCTCTTCATTAAGAGGTAGAAGCCATTTTTGAGGAGCGTCTTGTTTCAAAGGAATGCTTTGTAATACGCTCCTACACTTCGAGATAAAACGCTAACATTGAATAATACAGTGGGTTCAAGCTTGGGAGCACTGGATCTGTTGGGCTAGATTGGGCCAACCATTGAGAACCGAATTATCCGTCATGATATTTAGTAAGTGCCTAAGACGAAAGGATGTCAAAGACGCAGGGAGAGCGAAAGCCAAAACATCTGAAGAGTTTTGTCTTCCGGAAACAATCATAAACATGAATGACCCAGGGGATGAGACTCAAACAGACCCGCTCCTTGACACAGAAGCTCCGCAAGCTCCCAAAGCCAGTGCTACAGATATTGGCGATGAAGACTTTCAGAAAAGCCGCCAGAGTACGATAAACCTTGTTGTAAGTGCTGTTTCCTTTCATGAAGCCCGCAATATAACTTACCACCGCTGTGAATGTAGGGCGTCGATGCCAAACGAGTGTCCGACTTTTCCACCTACTACACTCAGATCCCGGAAACAGTCACTCAACTAGTTGTTGGTGTCACATTTTTGGTCATCTTGATCGGATGGGAAAGTCTTCTGGCCGGGCTCGCCGTCTTCGCAGTGGTCATGCCCTTCAATATATACGTTTCAAAGCACTACAGTAACGCGCAAGACGAACTCATGAATGTCCGAGACCAGAAGATGGCGGTGCTGACTGAAGCTCTGCAAGGCATTCGACAGATCAAGTTTTCCGCAGACGAGGAACAATGGCAGAACAAGATAGGCAGGAAGCGAGCTCAAGAACTCAGAACGCAATGGCGAGTATTCTGTTTGAACACTTTGTTGATTGGTATCTGGATCCTGGGACCTGTCATGTTGAGCGCTGTCTCCTTGACTGTCTATGCTATACTGAATGGAAGCTTGTCAGCTTCCGTGGCTTTCACAACACTCACCGTAATGGGTGCTATGGAGGCAACACTTGCAGTGATACCAGAGCTCATTGCAGATGGGTTGGAAGCTTGGGTATCGATGAAGAGGATTGACGAATACCTCCAAGCTCCAGAGCGGGACGAATACCTCACGCCAGGCTCCCGAATTTCTTTCATCAACGCAACCGTAGCTTGGCCATCTGATTCGCAAGAGCAGGATGCAGACCGGTTCATCCTCAGAGACATCTGTTTAAACTTTCCCACTGGAGAATTGAGTGTTATTTCTGGTCAGACAGGATCTGGTAAAAGCTTGCTGTTGGCAGCAATCCTTGGGGAAGCAGAGAAATTGTCAGGCAACATTGAGGTCCCGAAAGCATTCGATGTTCATAATGGTTATGATTACATAGTCAGCAAAAGTGACTGGATCATCGGTTCCGCTATCGCATTCGTCGCACAGATACCATGGATCGAGAACGCATCTATCAAGAATAACATTTTATTTGGGCTTCCCTTCGATGCAGGTCGTTACAGGAAGGTCTTAAGTTGCTGTGCTCTTGAGAAAGACCTCCAGATGTTGCCGGATGGAGACCAAACCGATATCGGCGCCAATGGGATCAACCTTTCGGGGGGCCAGCGATGGCGTATAACCTTTGCCAGGGCATTGTACTCGCGAGCTGGAATATTGATTCTGGACGACATATTCAGGTGAGAACCATTCATTTCCAAGCTTTCCTATGAGAGTGCTAACGATCCATAGTGCGGTAGACGCCCACGTAGGGCGACAACTCTTCGAAGAAGCGCTCATTGGGGAACTTGGGAGAGGAAGAACTCGGGTTTTGGTCACTCACCATTTTGGTCTAGTTATGCCCAACACTGAGTATGCAGTCATACTTGGCGAAGGAACCGTGCAGCACGCTGGCTCTATCGAGGAGCTTCAGCGCACGGGGGCCTTGGAACGAGCAATGAGACAGGGGCAAGAAGGCCGAAAGGACGACGTCAAGCAAGATAAGCAAGATATCAATGAGATTGTCAATGGCACACTCCAAAAGATCCTTTCGAACGTGACGGAGAGATCTCAAAAGTTTGACAGTGGCGAATTAGACGTTCAAGGAAAGTCAAAGCCTAAGAAGTTTACCGAAGATGAAAAGCGGGAGAAAGGCGCTATCAAGATTGGTATCTATCGAGAATATCTTACGGCCAGTGGTGGTATTTGGGCTTGGCTACCCATAATGTGTCTGTACGTCGTATACCAAGGTATCGTCGTCGGAAGATCTTGGTTCATTGGTTACTGGACACGATCCTACCAGACAGATTCCGCGCTGATTCGACAGTTTGTCTACCAATATCGGGTCCAAGCCAGCAACACCAGCTTCGAGACAGAGGCTATCGATCATGAACTGTCCTTCTACCTCGGTATATACGTCGGTCTCAGCATCGTTATATGCATCTTCGGGACATTGAGGTACTTTCTCGTCTATCTAGGAGCCATCAGAGCTTCGAAGAGGCTGTTTGACAAACTGACACACGCTGTGCTTCGAGCGCCGCTGCGATGGCTGGACATTACGCCAGTAGGGCGGATCCTGAACAGATTCACTGCAGACTTCGCCGCTATCGACTCACGACTAGGCGATGACTTTGGATTCATGCTGTATCAGGTCGTTCTTTTGACAGGAATCGTGGCTGCAGGCCTCTTTGTTTCGCAATGGATGCTTCTCATAGCGACGGTGCTGCTGATCATCTGCGCGCTAATTACAAGGAGCTTCTTGGCTGGAGCCCGCGAAGTCAAGGTAAACACGGTGCTCCTTGATGTGTAGATTGAGGCTGATTTGAACATTAGCGCCTTGAGAGCAACGCCAAGAGCCCCATATTTGAACAATTTGGCTCCGTATTGGCAGGCATTGGGACCATCCGCGCGTTCGATAACGCTGATGCCTACCTTGAAAGGTACGTTCGTGCTCATTACATCTAAACCCCATCTCCATCGCTCACCCTGGGATATGGAAGGTGCTGATGTATACTATAGGATGTTCCACAAGATTGATACCCATGCTAGGGCATACTGGCATATTTGGCTCTTTAACCGATGGCTGGCTCTACGGTTAAACTTCATGGGAGCGTGTTTCGCAATCCTCGTTGCTGCAGTCATCGTCTATTCTAGCATCGAGGCCTCATTGGCCGGCTTTGCCTTGAGCTTCGCCCTACAGTACAGCTCAGCCATTGTGTGGGCCGCCAGATGCTATGCAAACGTGGAACTGTCTATGAACGCCGTCGAAAGAGTTACAGAATACTCCAATAACCCAATAGAAGACCAGGGTGCAACGGTTAACGTTCCGGCAGTATGGCCGACAGAAGGGCGTATAGAAGTCTCGGGGTTCGTTGCCGGCTACGCTCCAGATCTTCCGCCAGTCCTCAAAGGTCTATCTTTCACAGTGGAGAGAAATCAGCGGATTGGGGTTGTTGGCCGAACAGGGGCCGGCAAATCATCACTGACACTGGCCCTATTCCGCTTCCTTGAAGCCCGCGAGGGCTCAATACATATCGATGGCATCGACGTCTCTAAAATCAGCCTTCAAGCCCTTCGAAGCCGCCTCGCCATTATCCCCCAAGATCCAGTCCTTTTCTCTGGAACAGTCCGTTCGAACCTCGACGCATTTGACAATCACACAGACGCCGAATTATACGAAGCACTGGAACGCGTCCATCTGATCCGCAGCACCGGCCAAACTTCCAGAGATGAGCTCAGCACCTCACGCCCTAACTCCGGTCCCACCACCGGAACCAACACCCCCACAAACCCCGACACAAACACCAACATCTTCCGCTCCCTCTCCTCGCGCATCTCCGAAGGCGGCCTCAACCTCTCCCAAGGCCAGCGCCAACTCCTCTGCCTCGCTCGCGCCATCGTCTCCCGCCCGAAGGTGATGGTGCTGGACGAAGCGACCAGCGCGGTCGACATGGCCACGGATGTGCTGATCCAGCGTAGCATCCGAGAAGAATTCGAGGATTCGACGTTGATTGTGATTGCGCATCGGCTTAGCACGATTGCGGATTTCGATCGGATTTTGGTCATGGAGGATGGGCGGGCGGTGGAGTTTGGGGAGCCGGGGGTATTGAT
>JAABUK010001760.1_pt1 | contig 40632 bp, 26 predicted proteins | sample 5559141 | NCBI WGS metagenome assembly JAABUK01 (sample SAMN10711869, study PRJNA513367) | rock metagenome | isolation source: Antarctica rocks | place: Antarctica: Victoria Land, Pudding Butte nord | collected 2016-01-03 | reverse complement strand
CTGCACTTTGCTGGATAAGGCGCCGAGTTGCCGGCGTTGTCGTGGCGCAGCCGTGTGGTAGTTTTCCCATAAGGTTGCCTGAAAGTTACGACTCAAAACCCCTCCCCCATCCTCCGGGACCATACAATTACTCAGCAAATTCGTTTTCGACCACTTTGGTCTTCGCGCCGAAGGTATGCGCGCCGTCGCCGAGGCGCTCGCCGATGCGGCGGGCAATGTGCTGGCCGGTAAAGCCCTCGTATTCGAGCACTTCGCTCAGCAGGCCGGGCTTGTACCAGCGCTCCTTCAGCGCCAGCGGCAGTACTTTGGCCGTCAGCTCGTGGGCCAGCAGCAGCTCGGCCAGGATGGAGTAGAGGCCGCCGGTCTGGAAGTGGTCCTCCACGGTCACGACAAGGCTACCCCCCTTTACCACGCTCAGCACGGCGGCTTCATCGAGGGGCTTGAGGCTGCGCAGGTTCACGAGGCCTACTGAGTAGCCGGCTTCGGTAAGCAAGTCCTTGGCAATGAGCGTTTGCTCGAAGAGCATCCCGTAGGTAAGGATGGTCACGTCGGTGCCCTCGGCCACGATTTCGGCCTTGCCCATCTCAAACGGGGTGTGCTCGTAAGTGGCGGGGCGGGTGTTCACGCGCAGGTAGGCGGGGTCGGGCGAGGCCCAGATGGCGGGCAGCATGGCCAGCATATCCTGCTCGTCGGCGGGCGCGAAAACCGTCATGCCCGGAATGCCGCGCATCAGGCTCACATCTTCGATGGCCTGGTGGGTAGGGCCGTTACCATCCGACAAAAAGCCGGGCACGAAGGCGCTGATTTTCACCGGCAAATGCGGAATACCCACGTCGGTGCGGATAAACTCGAACGCCCGCAGCGTGAGGAACGTGGCCAGCGCGTGCACCACCGGCACCCGGCCGCGCAGAGCCAGGCCGGCCGCCGCGCCAATCATGGTTTGCTCCGTGATGCCGGTGTCGATGAAGCGCGCGCCCAGCGGGCCGGGCAGGTTGCGGATAAGGGCGCGGTTTTCGGCCGTCATCACCAGCAGGCGCTCGTCGGCCAGGGCGGTTTCGTGGATAAGCTGTTCGTAATTCATAACCGCGGATTCAAACGGATTTAACTGATTTCGCGGATACGCCCGCAAGCAGGCTGGCTATGCCAGCGATTGGTATCGTCTTGGATTAGTGACTGCTAGCGGACGGTAAGCGTTTCGCTGGTAAGCGTGGTGGCCTCCTGGCTGTGCAATTCTTTAAGCAGCTCGGTCACCTCGTCGCTGCTGAAGTTGCAGAACCAGCGGTCGGCGCGGCGCTCGATGCTGGGCAGGCCCCTACCCCGCACCGTATCACAGATGATGACCGAGGGCTTGTCCGGGCTGAAAGGCAGGCCGGAAAACGCGTCTTCCAGCGCGGCGAAATCGTGGCCGTCAATGCGCCGTACTACCGCGCCGAAGGCCTCGAACTTGGGCGCCAGCGGCTCCAGCGGAATGAGGTCTTCGGTGGCGATGTTGGCCTGGAAGTGGTTGCGGTCCACTACGATAGTGAGGTTGTTTACCTTGTGGGCGCTGGCTACCAGCAGGGCTTCCCAGCAGGTGCCCTCGTTCAGCTCGCCGTCGCCGGTGATAACGATGACCTTCTGGTTTTGGCCACGCATCCGCGCATCGAGGGCCACGCCCAGCGCCACGCTCGGCAGGTGGCCCAGCGAGCCCGAGTGAAACTCGACGCCCGGCACGCTGCGGTTGGGGTGCCAGTAGATAGAGTCGTTGGATTTCAAATGATTGGCCAGCCGCTCCTTGGGCATAAAGCCCAGCTCGGCGAAAGTGCCGTAGAGAGCCGGCACGTCGTGGCCTTTGCTCAGGAAAAGGTAATCGCGCTTGGGGTCCTGGAGATTGCCGGGGTGCACGTTGAGGAAGTCGGCGTAGAGGTACACCAGCAGGTCGGCGCAGCTCAGCGAGGCGCCGGTGAAGCAGCCGCCATCGGTGCTGAGGCGCACGATGTGCTCGCGCACGCGCAGGGCGAGAGCCTTTAGTTCGTCTTGTTTTTCGGAGGTCATATGTTGGTGCTTGGTGCTTGGTGCTTAGTGCTTGGTGCTTGAGACGGTTGAACGACCCAAGCACCAAGCACTAAGCACCAAGCACCAATTTAGTGTTTGCCGCGTCCACGGTTTTTAGCTCGTCCAGGTGGTTGCGGTACCAGTTTACGCCGGCCAGGTCGGCATTCAAGCCGTAAATGTCCGGCCTTTGTTTTAACAAAGTCAGCATATCGGCCAGCCCAAACTGAGGATTGGCGGGATAAAGTGCTTCGTACACGGCCTTGATAAACTCATAATCAGCCGGATAGTCGATGGTAAAGCGGTGCGACATCGAGTAGTCCAGTCCCGTTTCCCAGGTCACGTTGGCGAGGCGGAAGCGGTCGGGGTTCTCCCAGAAGAAGGGGGTAGTGTGCTCGCGCTCCAGCGGGCGGCGGGCCTCGCGCCAGGCCGTTTCGAGGGCCGTGAAGGTCATGGCCTCCACGTCGTTGCCGTCGGGGTAGGTGGCGGGGTGCAGGTTGCTCACGAAGTCGTACTGGCCCCGCGTTTTCTCAAAAAAGCCCAGCACCTTATCGATAATGGCCGGGTCAATGAGCGGGCAGTCACTAGGAATTTTTACTACCCCCTCGGTTTCGCCGAAGTGCAGCGCGGCCTGGTAGTGGCGGTCGAGCAGGTCGAGCGCGTTGCCGCGAAATACCTCAATGCCATACTGTTGGCACATTTCGGCCAGGGCATCGTCGCTGAGCTCGTCGGTGGTGATGACGGCCACGCGGCCGGCCCGGCGCGCCTGCCGCACGCGCTCGACCTGGCGCACCAGCAGCGGCCGGCCCACGAGGTCGAGGCTGACTTTATCGGGGAGGCGCGAGGAGCCGCGCCGGGCCTGAATGAGGGTGAGCAATTTTTAGGAATTATGAATGTGGAATTATGAATTATGAATGGCGGCCGACGTTTTTTTGGCAGCTTTCATTAATTCCAGCGCGGCTTCGCTGCTGGCGCGGTATTGCTTCAAAAACGCCGGGCCGGAGCCTTTGAACCGCCCGAACTGCCGGCAAATGTCGGCGATGCGCTCGGCGCTGGTGCCGCCATTCTGGATGGGCAGCTTGCGCTGGAGGTCGGCCACATCGAAGTACGAATGCACCGGGACACCCAGCGTCAGGCCCACGTAAGCCACGGTGCTATACTGAGTTATCAGCTCTAGCGAGTTGGCAATCATTTCCTCGGTGTTGCCTTCGGTGAAGATGAGCGTGCCGGGCGGAGCGTATTTTCTGACCTCGGCGGTGGCGCGGGCCATGTCCTCGTTGGGGTGAAACTTGAAAATCATGGGCCGGCCGGCGGCGATGCGCGTGGCGTGGCGGATGAACTGCTTGCGGTTGTCGGGCCGGAAGGTTTCGCGCATGTCGGTGGTGGCCACCAGCACGTAGCCGCGGTGCGGAAAAGTATTCTGCCGCAGCTTCTCCATGTCGTCGAAATTGGGGATGCCCGTGACCACGATTTTACCCTTATCGACCCCGATTTTGGCGAAGTGCTCGGCGTAGCCGGGCGAGGCCACGCAGTAGAGGTCGCAGCAATTATTCATGCCATTGAGCGCGGTGCCGATGGCCAGGATGGGGAAGTTGGTGCAGCGCTTGACCAGGCGCGCCCAGAGGTTGAGCGGGTCGGTCATGCCCTCCTGCACGAATATCGACTTGGTGGTTTTCAGCAAGTTCCAGGGCACCACGATGTCGGAGCAGCACACGATAAGGTCGTACTGGTGGCCCATCTCGCGGTTTTCGAAGTCGCGGCGCAGCTGGTGCTGCGCGACGTAGCGGTCGGCTTTTTCCTTCACCAGGCCCTGCACGATGGTCTTATCCAGGATATTGTTGCGCAGCAGCCACTCGTAGAAGCCGCGCATCCAGCCGTCGTAGTAGAGCTGGCTGAAGTAGGGTTCGTATTCCTCTTCAAGCAGCTGCGCCACCCGGTGCATCTGGGTAGTCTGGTTGGGCGAGCCGATGAGGTACAGCGCTTTTTTCACTGGCAAAAGGTAGGTATGCCTACAAAAATACAACGCCGGCCGAATGACGGGCGGTTGGGCGGGGGTAGGAAAACGGGCGCGCCGGGTGGGTTGTTTTTACTGCCGGCCCCGTTCCCATCCTACTTTACCTTGGTATGCGCGCATTTTTCCCGTTTTTGACCCTTGCCGCGGTTCTAGTGGCGCTGGCCACCGCGGCCTAAACGCCCGCGCCTACCCCCCGGCCAGCCCCTATACCTGCGCGTGGCGGTGCGGGCCGCGCTGCCAGTTCAGCTACAGCGCCGATGGGCGGCAGTTTGCGGCGCTCGGGCCCGACCGAGTTTACGGCCCGCGAGGGTCGGTGGGTGGCGGCTAAGCTGGGCTTGTTTTGCCGGGGCGCGGGGGTAGGGGCCGGCCAACTTGCCGTGGACTGGTAGCGGGTGGCGCCTTAATGTCTGGTTTTTCCTGGCACAATCGACTGCATCGCCCGGTTAGCGGATATTTACCCTACTTTCGTTTTCCATTCGCTTTTTCCCACCTTATGCACAAGCTGGCTACCCTTGACTACATCGTCTTTTTCGTCTATTTTTTGATAGTCGCCAGCTACGGCCTCTGGATTTATAACCGTAAAACGGGCCACGATGGTACTGTCGAGGGAGACTCGAAAGACTACTTTCTGGCCGAGGGCTCGCTTACGTGGTGGGCCATCGGCTCGTCGCTGATTGCCAGCAACATCTCGGCCGAGCAGTTCGTGGCCATGTCGGGCTCGGGCTTCAAGATGGGCCTGGCCATCGCGGCCTACGAGTGGATGGCGGCCGTGACGCTCGTTATCGTGGCCGTGTTCTTTATTCCGGTGTACCTCAAGAACCGCATCTTCACGATGCCGCAGTTCCTGCACCAGCGCTACAACGGCACGGTAGCCATGATTATGGCCATTTTCTGGCTCCTGCTCTACGTTATCGTCAACCTGACTTCGATTCTCTACTTAGGGGCCATCGCGGCCAGCAGCGTGTCGGGCCTGAACCTGAACTTCTGCATGTACGGGCTGGCCATCTGCGCCGTCATCATCACGCTGGGCGGCATGAAGGTGATTGGTTTCACGGACGTCATCCAGGTGTTCTTCCTTATTTTGGGTGGCCTGGCCACTACCTACCTGGCTGTCAACCTGGTATCGACCCACTACGGCACTACCGGCGTCTTCAACGGCCTGGGCCTGATGTATCACCAGGCCAACGACCACTTCCACATGATTCTGAAGCGCGACAACCCCAGCTACATCGACCTGCCGGGCCTGACGGTGCTGCTCGGCGGCCTCTGGATTGTGAACCTCAACTACTGGGGCTGCAACCAGTACATCACGCAGCGCGCCCTGGGCGCCGACCTGCCCACCGCCCGCGGCGGCCTGCTGTTCGCGGCCTTCCTCAAAGTGCTGATGCCCGTGATTGTGGTGCTGCCGGGCATCGCGGCCTACATTCTCTACAAGCAGAATGTGTTTAGCAGCGGCGAGTTTATGCAGGGCGGCGAGCTGAACCCCGACCGCGCCTACCCCGTGCTGCTCAACATCTTGCCGGTGGGCCTCAAGGGGTTGTCGTTCGCGGCGCTCACGGCGGCCGTGGTGGCCTCGCTGGCCGGCAAGGCCAACTCCATCGCGACCATCTTTACGCTCGACATCTACAAGAAAGCCATCAACCCCAATGCCTCGGAGAAGACGCTGGTTTCGACCGGCAAAATCGCGGTAGTGGTGGCCATGCTCCTGGGCGTAGTCATCGCCCCGCACCTGGGCATCGACAAGAAGGGCGGCTTCACCTACATTCAGGAGTACACGGGCTTCGTGTCGCCGGGTATTTTCGCGATGTTCATCCTGGGCTTCTTCTGGAAGAAGGCCACGTCGAGCGCGGCCCTGTTTGCCACCATTGGCGGCTTCCTGCTGTCGGTGCTGCTCAAGTTTTTGCCGGGCATGACGAACCTGTCGTGGCTGGCGCCCTTCGGCTTCGCGGTGCCCGTGAACGGGGTGTACGAGATTCCGTTTCTCGACCGCATGGGCTTCGTGTTCGTTTTCTGCATCATCGGCATGGTGCTCATCAGCCTCATCGAAAACGCCCGCGGCGTGAAGACCAACGGCCTCGAAATCGACTCGTCGATGTTCCGGCCCAACAAAACTTTCACGGCCGGCGCGGTGCTCATCCTGGGCGTGGTGGTGGCGCTGTACTCAATATTCTGGTAGGCCCGCGCCACGGGCTGACAAGCAAAAAAGCACCCGCCGTAGCGGGTGCTTTTTTCGTGGGTTGCTACGTTTGCTACCCCCTGGAACAGTTCTGAGTAGTCTGTCAAAAGTAACCAAGTAAAGAGAACGTCATTCCGAGCTTGCCGAGGAATCTCGCGCGCATCGTTTGGGTATTGTTCAACGACGCGCGCGAGATTCCTCAGCAAGCTCGGAATGACGTTCTTTTGCTACCTGTTTACTGCTGCACAAGTACTTAATAGATGAGGCGCAGGCCGGCGCCCCAGCCGTAGTTGCTGTCGTAGTTGCCAGCCAGGGCCACGTATTTGCCCAGAATGTAGCTGCTGCCGAGCCGGTACTCGCGGTCGGAGTTGACCATGAGGTCGGCGCGCAGGCGGCGGGTAATGGGCAGGCCGTCGCGCTCCAGCTGCACGCGCATGTTGCCCTGGTGGTCGAGGCGCAGGTCCGACCACACGAGCAGGGGCAGGAAGTAGCGGATGCCTACGCAGGCCACCTGCCGGAAGTCCTTGGAATTGTCGCTGCGCGTGGGCTGGTTCGGGGCGTCGGCTGCCGTGTTGGCCCCACCGCGCATGTTGTTGCGAATGTCGGTGCCCGCGTACACGGCCACGAACTGCTTGGGGCCGAGGTAGCGCTGAATATGGGTTTCGGTTTCGTACGAGCCGTGGTAGTTGATGGCCGCGTCGGCCCGCAGCAGCCAGTACGAGTTGCGCACGCCGCCCTGGGCAAACACGCCCTGGCTAAAGGCATCGACCCGCGCGTAGGGAAACAGGGTCCGGTCCTCGCTCACGAAGCGGGCCAGCTTCTCCGGGCTGTCGGTGAGCGTGGGCGTGCCGGCGTAGTGCACGATGCGGGCCATGCCCGAGGTGAGGTGGTAGAGCAGGTGGCAGTGAAAAAACCAATCCTTCTCCTCGTTGGCGTCAAACTCAATCGTTACGTTGTCCATTGGGGCCACGCTGAGCACGTTTTTGAGCGGCGCATAGTCGCCCTGCCCGTTCAGCACCCGGAAGAAGTGGCCGTGCAGGTGCATCGGGTGGCTCATCATGGTGGTGTTATGCAGCACGAAGCGCACCTTCTCGCCGCGCTTAATCTCAATCTTATCGGCCTCCGAAAGCACCTTATTATTAATGCTCCAGACGTAGCGAAACATATTGCCGGTCAGGTACAGATGCACCGTGCGCACGGGTCGATTATCCGGGATGGTGCTCGGCTGCGGGGCCTTCAGCATCTCGTAATTCAGAATAGTTTCGGTAGGGTAAGCATCTTGCAGCTGCTGATAGCCAGTCAGGAACGTGCCCAGCGGGGCCTTCTTCATGCCGCCCATGCCGGCCATCTTCCCACCGCCCAGGTCCATGCCGGCCATCTTGCCGTCGCCCTCCTGAGCGGATGGTTGATTCATGCCGGGCATCCCGGTCGTTGGCTGCCGGCTACTGTCGGGCGGCATAGCCATGCCGGCGGCCAGGTCATCCGTTGACTTACTCATGCCACTCATGCCGCCGGCTTTAGCCTGGCCGCCGTCCATTTTCATGCCGCCCATCCCTTTCATGCCAGGCATCGTCGCCGGGGCAGCCTTGCCAGCCGGCACTACGCTGGGGGGTGGCACGTGGGCCGGGGCGCGGCCCATCGTCATGTCCATCTTACCCATCATGCCGAGCATTCCCTGCACCAGCCGAAAATAGTCGGGGGCCGGCAGCGTCGGGGCCGGGTGCGCGGTCCCCGTACCCAGCTGTAGGCTCACATACTGCGACATATCCCAGGAAGTGGCGCGCACCTCGTACTGCCCGGCGGCGGGCAGCGTCACTTCTACGTCGTAGGTTTCGGCGGTGGCCATCAAGAGCTTATCCACCTCCACGGGCACCACGTCCACGCCATCAGCGGCCAGCACGCGCATCTTCCCGCCCCCGAACTGCACCCAGAAGTAGGACGCCGCCGAGCCGTTCACCAGGCGCAGGCGCAGGGGCTGGCCGGGCTTCAGCTCGGGCATTTGCTCGCCGGGGTGGCCGTTAATGAGGTCCGCCTGGTAGTACACGTCGGCCAGGTCCATCTCCGGCATCCGCTTCCACTCCTGCTTGAGCTTGGTGCCCAAATAGCCCTTGCGCAGGGCCTTGACGTAGCTCTGCACCGAGCCCCGCTCAATGGAGTACCAGTCGGTTTCCCTTTTCAGCGAGCGCAGCACTTCCCAGGGCTTTTCCTTGGTCCAGTCCGAAAGCAGCACCACGCGGTCGGGCGTGGGCAGGGGGGTAGGCGGATAGATAACCAGCGCCCCGTACTGGCCCAACTGCTCGTTGAGCTTAGTGTGGGAGTGATACCAGTACGTGCCGTGCTGCTTGAGCGCAAACCTGAACTCGTGCGTCATGCCCGGCTCAATGGGCACTGTGTTCAGGATGGGCACACCGTCGTAGCGGTTGGGAATCACCAGCCCGTGCCAGTGGAAGGAAATGGACTTGTTCGAAGCATTATGCACGTAAATAAGTGCCGTATCACCTTCGGTAAAGGTGAGCGTGGGCGCCGGAAACCCGCCGTTGGTCGCCAGCGCGTGCGCCTTATGGCCCGCCACGGTCCAGGTAGAATCAATGACGCGCAAATCGTAGCGCACCGTGCGCGGCGGGCGGGCCTGAGCGGCGGCCCGGTTGCTATACAGGTCGTGGTAGGCGGCGGGCAGCGGCTCAACTATCGGCTTGGTGGCGGGGGCGGGTGGTACCGCCTGCGCCCCGGCCACCTGGGCCAGCATTAGCAGCGCCAGCACCAGCCAGGCTGCCCACGGGCCCCTACCCCCCCGCCGGGGCCGCGAGCCAGCTATTCCTAAACCCCGATAATCCGTTCCTAGTAAATGAGTTAACATAGCAAATTCATGGGCAATCAATGCCATGAGTGAAATAAAAGCGGCTCGTAGCAAACCCGCCGCCCACAAAAAAGCCCGGCAGTACCGGGCGTTTTTAGCGGCTACCAGCTACGCGGCCTGAATGTGGAAGCCGGCATTTTCGACGGCCCGCACCACCTGGTCGGCGGTGAGTTGGTCGGAGCTGACGGTCAGAATCTTATCGGGGTTAGCGGTATCGACCTGCCAGTTACCGGCGCCGGCCTCGCGGTTGAGGGTAGGCGTCACGGCCTTAATGCAGCCGCCGCAGTTGATGTTGGTCTTAAATTTCAGGGTTTGCATGACGAATGGAGTTAGGTACCACCAGCGTGTGGTCTTTACTAGTAACGTAAGCCAGCGGCAGCGAGTGTCAGCGAGAAGGCGCATAATTGCGCCCGAATTATATAAGATTCGGGGATTGGGCCGGCTACATCGCCTCCTTCACCCCAGTCTTAATCAGCCACCAGTTGACGGGGTAGCTGGTGAGGAAGCCCGCCAGCATGGCCACTTGCATCATGAGCCAGAATACCGGGTCGTTGGCCTTGAGCTCGTGCTTGAAAATGACGAACACGGCAATGGCCATCCAGCCATACATGCCTATCTGCCAAGCAGTTAGCGACAGGGCATCGACCTTCACGGCAGCCTTGAGGCCTTCGCCGGGCGAGAGGTTTTTCATGGGCTTGATAGTGAAGTACTGGAAGGCGATGCCAAAGAGAAACGCCGCGATGTAGTCCAGAATCCAGGCCCCAAAAATGGCGCGCCCGAATACTACCAGGGGCACGTAGAGCACGAAGGTTTCGACCAGCAGGTCGCCCAAGGTACAGCCGCTGCCACAGTGCAGGGCCCCCACGGCCACGCTCTGCCAGAAGGGCTTTTGCTTGCTGGGCGGCTCGGTGCCCGCGGCTTTGACCGCCTGGGCCTGCTGTTGAGTGCTGAGGCGGCCCAGCTTGTAATAGGCCCACAGGCCCAGCGGCCCCGAGTAGAGCGGCGTGAGTATCCACACGGCGTTCATTATCCACATTTTTTGCCGGTGGCCGGCCACGATGTCGAGGGCCACTATGCCCACGCAGAGCAGAGCCACGACCAGCGAAACAATAGCGATAGTATGCAACATAACAAACGATTTGGATTAGCAGAAATGCCTTATCAAGTGACGTACGCAGGCCAGCCCTGCCAGGTGGGCACACGCGGCAAATTCCCGGAAAGCTGTGCGAACCGCGAAAAATTCTGTACCCTGGCGCGGGCAGGAGCCGGCCGCCGCCGCGGGCCAACTCCTGCCGCTGGCCATCGGCCTTATTTTTTCACGATGAGATTCATGCCGCATTTGGGGCACTTGCCGGGGTGGTCGGTCACTACTTCGGGGTGCATGGGGCAGGTGTAGGTGGTGGCCACGCCATTGGTAGCGGCGGGCGCGGCGGTGCTATCGGCGGCTACGGCGGTGGTCGCGGCGGGGGCCGTGGTGGTTTCGGCAGCGGTGGTTTTGTTCTCCGAGCAGCCAGCGGCTACGAAGGTGAGGCTAGCCAGGGCCAGGCTCCAGGTCAGGAAGTACTTCATGGTTTTGAAAAAAAGAAAGGGGAAAATAGGTAGCAAACATTTGAGCCACAGCCCTATATAGGATGCGGCCAGCACTGGCCCGCTACATGGCCATGCCGCTCATATGGTCGTCGCCCGCGCCCTGGCGCAGGGTAAATTCGCTTTGCAGCAGGTAGGCCCCGGCCACCACTACCCGGTCGCCGGGCCGCACCCCGCCCACAATGGGCACCGTAGCCGCCGTACCCTCGCCGGCCCGCACCCGCACCCGCCGGTACTGCCGCTCGCCGGTCTGCTTCCACACGTAGCTCGCGCCCCCGTCGTGGATGATGGCGGCTTGCGGCACGCGCAGGGGGGTAGGGCTATCGGCCGGGATTGCCGCGGGCGCGGCCAATAGCACGTTGGCCTGGGCCCCGGGCTGCAAGCGCCCGCCGGGGTTAGGCACTTCGATGCGGGCCAACGTAATCTGGCTGCTGCCGCTCAGCTCGGGGCTGAGAAATACCACGTGGCCGGATAGGGGTTGCGGCTGGCCCGCCACCTGCACCGCCACGCGCGTGCCGAGCGGCAGCCGGCCGGCATCGGCGGGCACGAGCTGGGCCTCGACCCACACGCGGCTGAGGTCGGTGAGGGTGAGCAACGGCGAGCCCTCGGCCACGTACTGGCCCTGCGTCACGGTCAGCGCCTGCACCGTGCCGGTGCGCGGGCTGTAGTACGTGACGAGCGGGCCCGGCCGCCCGCCGGCCGCCAGCTGCCGCAGCTGCCCGGCCGACACGCCCAGCAGCCGCAGCTTCTGGGCCGTGGCCTCGGCAAAGTGCCGGTAGGTGGGCTCGGGCACCTGCAGGTCCTGGGCCAGGGCCAGCACATACTCGCGCCGCAAGGTTTCGAGCTGCTCGCTGTACACTGAAAACAGCGGCGCGCCCCGGCGCAGCACCTGCCCCGTTTGGCGCACGTAGAGGCGCTCGACGCGGCCCGCCACCCGGCTGCTGACGCTCTCGGTGCGCTGGGCATCGGCCGTGACGGTGCCCGTGAGCACGGCCGCCGGGGCGGGGGTAGCCGGGGCAGTGGCACTACCCGTGGCGCTACCGCCAATGAGCTGCGTTTGAATATTTCCCAACGCTACCTGCTGGGCGGTGAGCACGAGGTCGGTGCCAGCGGTCGGGCCGCCGGGCATGGCCGCCATTTCGGCGGCGGTCATCTTTTGGGCAGCGGGCCGGGCCGAGGTTTTTACCAGGTCCATGCCGCAGATGGGGCAGCTGCCGGGCCGGGCCGCGTGCACCCGCGGGTGCATAGGGCAGGTGTACACGGCGGCCGTGGGCTTTTTGGCAGCCGGGGCCACCACTGGCGCGGGCCGCACTTTTATCAAATTCATGCCGCAGATGGGGCAGCTGCCGGGCGCATCGGCGTGCACCTGGGGGTGCATGGAACAGGTATAGTACGCCGCCCCAGCCGCCGAAACAGCGGCAGCATCGGGCCGGGCCTGCTGGCAAGCGCCGACGCCCACCAGCAGCAGCCCAAGCAGCAGAAGGCCGAGGCGGCCGAGGGGCCAGGGACGTAATTGGGTGGCCTTAGTCATGAGCAGTGGGGGTAGGGGCAGCATCGGCCGTTTGAATAAAGCCTTCGCTGTCAATCAGGTATTGACCATTGGCGGCCACCGCTTCGGTGCCGCCGAGGCCGTGCAGCACCTGCACCTGACTGGCGGTGCGCTGGCCCACCCGCACGGCCACGGGCACAAACGTGCTGCCCCGCCGCACGAAGGCTACCTGCCGGGTGCCCAGGTCTACCACGGCGGCGCGGGGCAGCCAGTAACTACCAGCCAGGGCCGGCAGCGCCGCGGGCACCAGCGTGCCGGTGAGGCGCTGGCCGCGCCGCAGCCGGCCTTCCGGATTGGGCAAATACACCCGCACGGCCGCCACGCTGGCCCCGGCCCGAAACTCGGGCTCTACCAGGTCGAGGCGGGCGGTGCGGGGGGGTAGGGTGGTGCCCTCGGGCACCACGCGCAGCGGCTGGCCAGGGTGCAGCCGCGCCAGCTGGGCGGGCGTGGGCTGAAAAACACCCCACACCTGGTCGGTATTCATCACCTGAAAAATCGTTTGGCCGGTGCGCACGTAAGCGCCCTCGGTGAGCGTGAGGCGGGTGGGTTGGGGCCCGTCGGGGGGGGTAGGCGCGGCAACCCCGCCGCTGCCCATGCCCGCCCCCGCGTCGGCCATGCCGCCGGCTGCTTCCCCGGCCGGGTCGGGGGTAGCGGCCGGCGCGCTGGCGGGGGAGGTTTCGACCACGTAGCCATCGTAAGGGCTGAACACGGCCACCCGGTAGCTGGGGCGACGGGTGCGGGCCAGGTCGCGCAGCTGGCTGGCTGTCAGGCCCAGGAGCCGCAGCTTCTGCCGCGCCCCGCTGAGCAGTGGCGCGTTTTCGGCGTCGTTTTCCAGGAGAAAAATCAGCTCCTGCTCGGCCGTGACCAGCTCGGGGCTGTAGAGCTCCAGCAGCCGCTGGCCCCGGCGCACGGGCTGGTAGTTGTAGCGCACCAGCAGCCGCTCGATGCGCCCCCCAAAGCGGGCGGCCACGGCCCGGCCGCGGCGCGGGTCGTACTCCACCACGCCGGGTAGGGTGAGGGTGTCGGCGGCCGCGCCCTCGGCCACGGGGCGCACCGTAGCCACGGCCGCCACCACGGCCGCGTTGGGTGCCCGCGTCACGCTGCCCAGGCCATCCTCGGCGCGGGCCGCGTTGTTGGTGAGCACCTTAGGCACCAGGTCCATGCCGCAGATGGGGCAGCTGCCGGGGGCGTCGCGCACGATTTGGGGGTGCATGGGGCAGGTGTATTGCATGGCGGCGCTGGTGGCTACCAGCGGGGTCCCGGCCACGTTGGCGGGGCCGTGGGCCCGGCCGTGGCAGCCCACCAGCAGGGCAGCCGCTCCCAGCAGGGCAGCGGCTACCCCCTGGCGCAAGGGCTTATTGCTCCAGTTCCTGGTCATAGCGCACGGTAAGGGTAAGAAGCTCATTTTGCGTGTCGAGGTATTGCAGGCGGGTGAGAAGCCAGGTGTTGAGGGCCTCGACCACGGCGGGCAACTGGGCGGTGTTTTGCTGGTAGGCCAGCAGCGTCACCTGGTAGCTTTTGCGCAGGGCAGGCAGGATGCCTTTTTCGAAATTCCCGACCTGCTCGCGCTTGGTGGCCAGGTCCGCTTGCAGGGTGCTGAGGCGGCCGGTGGCCTCGTTGAGCAGGCTGGCGCGCTGCTGGCGCACGGCCTGGGCCTCGTAGCCGAGCGCGGCGGTGTTGGCGCGGTACTCGCGGGCGGCCCAGGGCACCATCGGAATCGTGACCATGCCCATGACGGTGAACTGGTTGGGCGTGCTGCCAATGCCGTTCATGTGGTCGTAGCGCACCCCGAAATCGGGTCGGCGGCGGCTGGCCTCCACGGCCTGGCTGAGGCGCACCACGGCCAGCGAGCGGTCGAGGGCCCGCACGTCGCTGCGGCGGGCGGCCAGGGCGGCCGTGTCGGGCAGCGGGACCAGCGGGGGGGTAGGCAGCAGCGTATCCACGGCAAACCCGGTGGCGGGGTCGCGGGCCATCAAGGTGTTGAGGGCGATGGTGTTCTGGCGCAGCTGGCCGTAGAGCACGGCGTGGTCGTTGCCGTGCATAGCCACCCGCGCCTGCACCTCGTAGATGCTGGCCAGCGAACTCTGGTTGTAGGGGTAGCGGGCCTGGGCCACCTTCAGCAGAAAGTCGAGCAGGTAGGCGCTCTCGTCCAGCACCTTCAGCTTCTTTTCCAGCATAACGCGGCTGTAATACAGCGTGCGGGCCTGGGCACGCAGCTCGTTGAGCGACGCCGCCTGGCCGGCCTGCTCCACGGCGGCCTGGCCGGCCAGGTAGGCGCGCCGGGCGCGCTGCTTGGCCGGGTTGGGCAGCATCTGCTCTACCGATACCATCTGCATCCCCATGCCCTGGCCGTTGTTCAGCTCCTTGATAGGACGCTGGTTATAAGGCGTCATCCAGTAGCCGGCGCTCACCCTGGGAGCTTCCCAGGTATTGGCCCCGGCCACGGCGGCGTCCTTGGCCTGGGCACGGTAGTCGTACTGGCGCAGGGCCGGGTTGCGCCGGGCCACGGCGCGCAGCACCGAGTCGAGGGGCAGCACGCGCTGGGCCTGGGCGTGGGCGGCGAAGCTGAGCGCCAGCAGCAGGGGTAGGAGGAGTTTTAGATGGTAAGTCATGGTCGTTCTGGCGCAGCCCCACCCCCCGGCCCCCTCCCCTGCGGGGGAGGGGGAGCCTGGTGAATGCGGACGTTTTACTTTTTGAATTCTCATTTCTATTCCTTGTAGTACTCGTCAGGCTCCCCCTCCCCCGCAGGGGAGGGGGCTGGCCCCATAGGGGTCTCGTGAGGCGCCCACCCGCGCCGTCTAATGCGTCACCGCCAGCACATCCAGCTTGCCAAACTTGCGCAGCTCATACTCCTTGGTCATCAGAAAAATGAGCGGCGTGACCAGCAGAATGTGGGTCGAAGACGTGAACACGCCGCCAATCATGGGCAGCACGATGGGCAGCATCACGTCGGAGCCCGTGCCCGTGGCCCACAGCACCGGCACTAGCCCAAACAGCGCCACCGACACGGTCATCAGCTTGGGTCGCAGGCGCTTGGCCGCGCCGTGGAACACGGCCTCGCGCAAGTCGGCCTTGGAAATAGTGGCGCTGGAATTGCCCTTGGCCGCCACCAGCTGCTGCATGGCGTCGTTGAGGTAGATGACCATGATGACGCCCGTTTCCACGGCCAGCCCAAACAGGGCGATGAAGCCCACGGCCACGGCCACCGACAGGTGCACGCCGTAGAAATACACCAGGTAGGCCCCGCCAATGAGCGCAAACGGGATGGTGACCAGGCTCAGCAGCGCCTCGCGCACCGAGTGAAAGGCGAAGTACAGGCAGCCAAAAATCACGAGCAGCACGATGGGCAGAATGAACAGCAGCGTGCGCTGCGAGCTGAGGAGGTTTTCGTACTGCCCGCTCCACTCCAGGTAGTAGCCGGTGGGTAGGCGGCCCTGCACGGCCTGCACCTTTTTCATGGCCTCGCTCACGGTGCCGCCCAGGTCACGGCCGCGCACGTTGAAGAGCACCGCGCCGCGCAGCTGGGCGTTTTCGGAGTTAATCATGGGTGGGCCATTTTCGAAGCGCAGGGTGGCCACGGCCGAAAGCGGCACCGGGCCGTAGGCGGTGGTCTGAATCGGGATGCGGCGCAGGGCGGCCAGGCTGTTGCGGAAGTCTTCGGCCAGGCGCACGCCAATGGCAAAGCGCCGCCTACCCTCCACGGTGCTGGCCACGGGCGCGCCGCCGATGGCCATTTCCACCACCTCGTTCACCTGGTCCACGGTGAGGCCGTAGCGGGCCAGCTGCGGGCGGTTGAGGTCAATTTGGAGGTACTTGCCGCCCGTGATGGGGTCCACGTACAGGTCCTGTATGCCGGGCACGCCGTTTAGGGCCGCCCGCACCCGCTGCGAGATGTTGTATATCGTATCGAGCTGCTGGCCATACACTTTCACGCCCACGTCGGTGCGAATACCGGTACTCAGCATGTTGATGCGGTTGATAATGGGCTGCGTCCAGCCATTCACTACCCCCGGTATCTGCAGCTTGCCGTTCAGCTCCTCAATCAGCCTGGCCTTGGTCATGCCCGGCCGCCACTCGGCGCGGGGCTTGAGTTGAATGATGGTTTCAATCATGCTCAGCGGGGCGTTGTCGGTGGCGGTGCTGGCCCGGCCAGCCTTGCCCAGCACACCCTTCACCTCGGGCACCTGCATGATAATCTTGTCCTGCACCTGCAAAATGCGCTTCACCTCGGTGTTCGACACGTCGGGCTGGGTGATGGGCATAAACAGAATCGAACCCTCATCCAGCGGCGGCATAAACTCGGTGCCCAGGCTCAGCAGCAACGGAATGCTGATGGCCAGCAGCGCCAGGTTGATGGCGATGGTAGTTTTGCGCCAGGTCAGGCACCAGTTGATAAGGGGCGCGTACACCCGCTCCAGCCCCCGGTTAATGGGGTTTTGCTCCTCGGTTTTAAACTTGCCCTTCATGAAAAAGGACAGCAGCACCGGGGCCAGCGTCACGGCCAGCACGGCGTCGATGAGCAGAATAAAGGACTTGGTGAAGGCCAGCGGGTGAAACAGCTTGCCCTCCTGCCCGGTGAGCAGAAAAACCGGCAGAAACGACGCCACGATGATAATCGTCGAGAAAAATATTCCCCGCGACACCTGCTGGCTGGATTTCTCGATAATGGCGAGGCGCTCGTCGTTGGTCATGGGGGTAGGGATAGTTATAATCAAAAAGAACGTCATGCAGACCGAAGGGAAGCATCTCGCGTGGGGTAGTAACTCAATCGTTGCAACGGGTTTGATTACTGCTGCACGCGAGATGCTTCCCTTCGGTCTGCATGACGTTCTGGGAGCAGCATGGCGTTTTCCTCAGCGCCCAACGCCGCTTCCTCCGCCGCCTGGTGCAGCGCCAGGTTGCGGTAGGCATTCTCGGCCATCACGATGCCGTTGTCCACAATTACGCCGATGGCCAGGGCTATGCCCGTGAGCGACATAATGTTGGAGGAAATCCCAAAGGCATTGAGCAGAATGAAGCTGGCCGCGATGGTTATCGGCAGCTGGAGCAGAATGCTCAGCGCGCTGCGCCAATGGAACAGAAACACCAGCACCACCAGCGACACCACGGCCATTTCTTCCAGCAGCGTGTGCTCGATATTGGCCACCGACTCTTTAATGAGCCCGCTGCGGTCGTACACGATGTCGAACGACACGCCGGGGGGTAGGCCCTTGGCTACTTCGGTCATCTTGGCCTTCACGCGGGTTATCACGTCGTCGGCATTCTCGCCGTAGCGCATCACCACGATGCCGCCCACGGCCTCGCCCTGGCCGTTGTGGTCGAAGATGCCGAGGCGGCTTTCGCCCGTCATCTGCACCGTGCCGAGGTCGCGCAGGCGCAGCGGCACGCCGCCCGGCCGGGTGAGCACCGGCACGTTTTCGAGGGTAGCCACATCCTGAATGTAGCCGCTCGTTTTAATGATGTAGCCCACGCCGGCCTGCTCAAACTTGCGGCCGCCGGCCTCGTTGTTGTTCTGGCGCACGGCGGCCAGCACCTGCGGCAGGCTCACGTTGTAGTAGGTGAGCTTGGTGGGGTCCACGGTCACCTGGTACTCGGGCTGGAAGCCGCCGAAGCTGGCCACCTCGCTCACGCCGGGCACGGTTTGCAGGCCGAATTTCACGTACCAGTCCTGCAGCGCGCGCTGCTCGCCCAGGTCCAGCCTGGGCGCGTGCAGCGTGTACCAGAGCACATGGCCCACGCCCGTGCCATCGGGGCCCAGGGTGGGGGTAAGGCCGGCCGGCAGCAGGCGCTGGGCATAGTTGAGGCGCTCCAGCACCCGCTCGCGGGCCCAGTAGATGTCGGTGTTGTCCTGAAAAATGACGTACACGAAGCTCATCCCGAACATGGACGCGGCGCGCACGGCCCGCACCTGGGCCAGCCCTTGCAGGTTGGTGACGAGGGGGTAGGTCACCTGGTCCTCGATAATCTGCGGCCCGCGCCCCGCCCACTCGGTGAACACGATTACCTGGTTTTCCGACAGGTCCGGGATGGCGTCAATCTTGCTGGCCCGAATGGAAAAGAGGCCCCACACCAGCAGCCCGGCCGCCAGCAGCAGCACCACGCCCCGGTTGCGCAGGGAAAGGGAAATGAGTCGCTCAATCATTTGATTGTTAGCTATTAGCTACTAAGTACCCGGCGTAAATTGGTTTATGTTAAAATCAGCGAGAATTATCTTCTGGAAAGGCTGTAGCTACTGTGAATCAATGATGTAGCTTGTGGAGAAAATTGCTTTTTATCATAAACTATTTGTTGCCGGGTACTTAGCTGTTTTGCTTGACACCTGAAGAATCGCGTGTTGGAGCCGCCTAGGCCAGTTTGGGCAGAAGCTAACCGCTGATAGCTTAAAAAAAACCGCACGCACAAAAGCCCCGCGGCCAACCGGCCGGGGGAATAAGGCAACACCCGGAAGCTAAATCAGGAACGCGTGGCCGCGCACGTAGGCGGGGCAGTCGGGCGGCGGGGCGGCGGTAGCCAGCAGCGGCGCGGCCGGCTCATCGGCCGGGTAAGTGGGGGTAGGGAGGCGGTACGCCAGGCGGAGCGCGGCGGGGGCCGGCACGGCCACCGGCACCGGCAGCTTGAGCTGCGCGGTGGTCAGCTTCACATCCTTGAGGGTGCTGCTGAGCTTTTGGTCGTGGCAGCAGCCGGCGGGCTTTTTGGGCAGCGGGCAGCAGCACGGCTTTTCGCTCACCGCCATCGAAACCCCCGTGAGCGTATCGCCGCAAAAGTGCATACTGTACACCAGCCCAGGGCTGGATAACAGGTAGCTCAGAAGCAGAAACAGGCTGGCGAAGCGTTTCAAGGGAAAGGGAAAAGCCGGGGGCGAAGACGACCGCAAAGGTACGGCGGCCGGCCAGGTAGGGTTTACAGAATTACGGAAGCGAACGTGTAAGATTCGCCGCCGGGGTGTTTTTACAGGCCGTGCAGCTGGCTCAGCAGCACCGCGAGGCCCACGGCCAGGTAGATGCCGAGGCGCTGCAATTGCCGCTGGGGTGGGTGGTGAACGCACATGCCACCTAAACACGCGCCGGCTGACTTGCGTTTCCAATGGCCGGTGCCCAGGGATGATGCGCCCGAATTCCGTACGTAATAAGGCTAATTGCGTGCTTCAATTTCCGCACGCGCGTCGTCCCTTTACCGTTAAAGTAAGTGAACCTCCGCCGGCCACCGCGCCGCCCCGCTATATGGACCCAACTACCCTGGCCCCGGCCGCTACTGCCGGCACCGAAACGGCTACCCTCGACATCGAGGGCATGACCTGCGCCTCCTGCTCCAACTTCGTGGAGCGCGCCCTCAGCCGCACGCCCGGCGTGCGGCGCGCCGTGGTGAACCTGGCCACCGAGAAAGCCACCGTCGATTTCCTACCCGCCCAGATTGACCGCGCCGGCCTCAAAGCCGCCGTGGAAGAGGCCGGCTACGGCGTGGCCGAAACGGCGGCCAGCACCCCGGCCGCCGGCCAGCCCGCCAGCCCCCTGGCCTCCGACGACGAGCTGGCCGCCCGCAAAGCCGCCGCCTACGCCAAGCTGCGCCGCCGCTTTGGGGTGGCCGTGGCGCTGGCCGCCGCCGTGATGCTGCTGAGCATGACCATGCTCTGGCCCGCCCTGGCGGCGCGCGTCAATATGCCGCTGCTCAACTACCTGCAGCTGGGCCTGACCCTGCCGGTGGTGCTATACTGCGGGCGCGAGTTCTACGTGTCGGCCTGGAACGGGCTGACGCATCGCACCGCCAGCATGGATACGCTCATTGCCGTGGGTACCGGCGCGGCCTTCGCGTTCAGCCTGGTGGCTACGCTGGTGCCGGGCGTGCTCACCAGCCGCGGCATCCAGCCGCACGTGTACTACGACACCACGGCCACCATCATCGCCCTTATTTTGCTGGGCAAGGTGCTGGAGGCGCGGGCCAAGGTGCAGACTTCGGCCGCCATTCGGGCGCTGCTGGGCTTGCAGGCCCGCACGGCCCGCGTGGTGCGCGGCGCCCAGGAAGTGGACGTGCCCATCGAGCAGGTGCAGCTCGGCGACGTGGTGGTGGTGCGCCCCGGTGAGAAGGTCGCCACCGACGGCATCATCCAGGAAGGTTATTCTTCGCTCGATGAGGCGATGCTGACCGGCGAGAGCCTGCCGGTGGAGAAAAAGGCCGGCGACCCGGTATTTGGCGCCACCATTAACAAGACGGGCTCCTTCCGCTTTAAGGTGACGAAGGTGGGCGCCGAAACCATGCTGGCCCAGATTGTGAAGCTCGTGAGCGATGCCCAGGGCAGCCGCGCGCCCATTCAGCGGCTGGCCGACCGGGTGAGCGCGGTGTTCGTACCCACGGTGATTATTATCGCGTTAGCCACGTTCGTTGTCTGGTTTGATTTCGCGCCCGAAGCCACCCGGCTGCCGCTGGCGCTGGTCAATTTTGTGGCCGTGCTCATCATTGCCTGCCCCTGCGCGCTGGGGCTGGCCACGCCCACGGCCATTATGGTGGGCACCGGCAAAGGGGCCGAGTACGGCGTGCTTATCCGCAACGCTGAAGCCCTTGAAAAAGCCTACCAGGTCGATACCGTGCTGCTCGACAAAACCGGCACCATCACCAAAGGCGAGCCCGCCGTGACCGACCTGCTGCCCCTGCATGGCCAGCAGGCCGCCGACCTCCTACCCCTGCTCGCGGCCGTGGAGCGCCAGAGCGAGCACCCGCTGGCTGCCGCCGTAGTTCGCTACGCCGACCTGCCCGCGCACCAGCTCAGCCCCGCCCCTACCCCCCTCGCCACGGCCGACTTCCGCGCCATTGAGGGCCAGGGCGCGGCGGCCACGGTGGGCGGCAAAAAGCTGCTCATTGGCAACCAGCGCCTGCTGCGCGAGGCCGGCGTGCCCACCTCGCCCGAGCAGGAGCACGCCGCCGCCGGCCTGCTGGCCCAGGCCAAAACCGTGCTCTACGTGGCCCTCAACGGCCAGCCGGCCGCCGTTATCGGCGTGGCCGATACGCTGCGCGATACCTCTATCGCCGCCATTCGGCAGTTGCAGGCCCAGGGCCTGGAAGTGGTGATGATGACCGGCGACAACCCCCAGACGGCCGCCGCCGTGGCCGCGCAGGTGGGCATCGCGCGGTACTTTGCCGAGGTGCTGCCCGCTGACAAGGCCAGCAAGGTGCAGGAATTGCAAGCCGAGGGCCGCACCGTGGCGATGGTGGGCGATGGCATCAACGACGCGCCCGCCCTGGCCCGCGCCGACGTGGGCCTAGCCATGAGCACCGGCACCGACGTGGCGATGGAGGCTGCCCCCATCACCCTCATGCGCGCCGATTTGCAGGGGGTAGTCACGGCCATCGCGCTCTCGCGCCACACCATGCGCACCATTAAGCAAAACCTGTTCTTCGCGTTCGTTTACAATTCCTTAGGCATTCCCATCGCGGCCGGCCTGCTCTACCCCTTCACCGGCTGGACGCTCTCGCCCATGATTGCGGCCGGGGCAATGGCTCTCAGCTCGGTATCGGTGCTTACTAACTCGTTGCGGCTGCGCGGCTTTTCAGTTAAAAACTAATTTATTTCCGTCTCTGTCATTGCGAGCGCAGCGCGGCAATCGCATTGGAACGAGTCGTTCGGGTATCGTTCAGGTGCGATTGCCGCGCTGCGCTCGCAATGACAGACGGCACTTTACTCGCTAAGCCAATACTAATGGACACTACCCAACTGCTCGTCACTGTCATCGGCCTGGGCCTCATGGCCTTCGTGGGCTGGTTTTTCTTTCTGGCGCCGCACCAGCGGGCCGCGGCGGTGTCGTCCTCGGCGGGCGTGCAGCAGGTCGATATCACGGTGAAGGGCGGCTACTCGCCCAACGTGATTGAGGTGAAGAAGGGCGAGCCGGTGCAGCTCAACTTCTACCGCGACGAAGAAAGCTCGTGCTCGGAAGAGCTGCTGATGCCCGATTTTCACATCCGGCGCGACCTGCCGGCGTTCCAGACCACGGCCGTGGAGTTTCTGCCCAAAGAGGCCGGGAGCTTCGAGTTTACCTGCGGTATGCACATGCTGCGCGGCAGCGTGGTAGTGCGGTAGGGGTCGGCCCCCACCCCCCTTCGCGGCGGCCAAAGGCGGCGACGGGTGTTTTATTCCGGGAAATACCGCTGCAAAACGCCCCGTATTTTTTCCTCGGTGAGGGGCTTGCTGAGCGTGCCCGCGATGGGCAATTGCCGCACCCGCTCCAGGTCGCGCGGGTGCACCGAGGTGGTAAGCAGCACCACGATGATAGCCTGGCGGTGCGCCAGGGGCAGGTGCTGGCAGGCCTCCAAAAACCCGATGCCGTTCATCACGGGCATGTTCACGTCCAGAAAAATAAGGGCCGGACAACTGGGCATGGCCCCGGCGCACACTTCGGTCAGAATAGTGAGCCCTACCGCGCCATTTTCGGCTACGAGCAGCGCATGAGCGATACCCAGGCGCCTGAGCAACAAATTGTTGAGAAAGTTGGTCGTCGAGTCGTCGATTAGCAGCACGCTGGAGAGTTTTTTCATACCTCGCATAGGGCCCCGCGCCGCGGGGCAGGTTACAAAGTCAGTTGGGCAGCGAAACGATAAAGCTGGAGCCTACCCCCAGCTCGCTTTGCACCACAATAGTACCACCGGCATTCTCCACTATTTTCTTGACCATATACAGCCCAATGCCCGTACCCTCGACGTGCGTGTGCAGCCGCTGAAACAGCCCAAAGAGCCGGGCCTGCTGCGCCGCGTCGAGGCCCAGGCCATTGTCCCGTACCCGCAGCTCGACGCTTTTATTCTTCAGCTCGCTGGTAATATCCACCCGCAAGGGGCGGTCGGGGGCGCGGTACTTGAGGGCATTGCTGAGCAGGTTGTAGACTACCGAGCGCAGGTTTTTTTCAGAAAACGTCACGACCTGGCCGGGCGGCACGGCCACCTCCAGCCGGCCGTGCGCGGCCAGCACGGGGTCCAGGTCGAGGACCACCTCCTCAATTACCTGGCGCAGCAGTACTTCCTGGGCCGGCTGGGCGTGCGCCTGCTGGAGCTTGCTCACCTCGGTGAGGTCGCCGATAGTTTTCTGAAAGCGCTCTACCGCCGCGTACATCCGCTCCAGAATTGGCTGCACCAGCGCCGCCTGGCGGGCTCCGGCAGGCAGCTCGTGGGTGAGGGCGTGGAGCAGGCCCTCAATGTTGGCGATGGGCTGCTTGAGGTCGTGCGAGGCGGTATAGATGAAGTTGTCCAGGTCCACGTTGGTGCGCGTAAGCTGGCGGTTGGTATCGGCCAGCTCCTCGTTGGTAGCCTGCATTTCTTCGTTAATCGCCGCCAGCTCCTCATTCAGGTTCTGGACTTGCCGGCGGGCCAGCACCTGGGTCGTCACATCGACGGCTACGCACGCAATACCCGTTTGCTGGCCATCGGCGGCGCGTAGCGGCTGGTAGACGAAGTTGAAGTAGCCCGCTTCCCCCGGCTGGTGGCGGGCGAGCTGCACGGGTCGCTCCTGGGTGACGTAGGGTTGGTCGGATTGGCGCACTTCGTCGAGCAGCTCCCGCAGGCCCTGGCCTTCCAGCTCGGGCAAAGCCGTGAAAAAGGGCTGGCCTACCAGGTGCGCCGATGGGTAGCCCAACATGTCACTCATCAAAGGATTAACAACGTCGAGTACATAGTTGGGGCCCCGAAACACCGCGATGGCCACCGGCGCCTGCTCAAACAGCTCACGCAGGCGCTGCTCCTGCGCGGCACGCTGCCGCCGGGCCAGCACCTGCCCGGTCACGTCGTTGGCGTAGGTCACGAAGCCATCAACGTGGCCCATTTCATCAAAGCGCGCCTGGTAAGTCAGGTCGAAGTAAATATCTTCGATGGGGCCGCCCTCGTCGCGGGCCAGCGGCACCAGCACTTCCTTGCCTTCAAACGGAATCCCCGTGTCGTACACGCCGCGCAGAATGGCCATTATTGGCTGGTCTTTCAACTCAGGCAGGGCCTGGAGCAGGGGTAGGCCCAGCAACCGCCGGCCCGGAAACAGCTGCTGGTAGCCGGGGTTCGCCAGCTCATACACCAGCTCGGGCCCACTCAGGATGCAGATGGCCGCTGGCGCGCGCATAAATAAGTCTTCGAGCTGGCGCCGCTGGCGCTCCGTGTCGGCCCGCGCCGCGCGCGCGTCTTGGGTGCGGGCGGCTACGCGCGTCTCCAGCTCCTGGTTGAGCTGCTGGAGCTGAAGCTGCGCGTGCGTCAGCTCCGCGTTGGCATTCAAAAACTCCTCGTTGCTGACGTGCAACTCCTCGTTGATGGCGGCCAGCTCCTCATTCAGCTCCTGCACCTGCTGGCGGGCCAGCACCTGGGTCGTCACGTCGTACGCAAAGGCGAAGATGCCGTTGATGGCGCCGCTTAGATTATGGCGCGCCTGGTAGATAAAGTTATAGTAGCGTTTTTCCAGCGCCTGCGAGCCCAGGTTGTCGTGGTCGAGCTGCACCAGCATCTCGTTGGCACGAAACGTTTCGCCGGTGCGGTACACACCATCAAGCAGCTCAAAAATGGGCTGCCCGGCCAGCTCGGGCATGGCCTCGGCAATGGGCTTGCCCACCAGCGGGCGGTCGCCCACCAGCGCCTGGTAGGGCGGGTTCACGAACTGAAACACGTGCCGCGGCCCATCAAACACGCAAATCATGGCCGGCGCTTCCTGAAACGTTTGGTAGAGCTGCTGGCGCTGGGCCTCGGCGGTGGCATAGGCGGCCTGCTCGCGGGTCTGGCTTTCGCGCAGCCGGGCCTCCGTCCGCACCTGCTCCGTTACGTTGAGTACGGCGTGAATAATGTGGCTCACCCGGCCCTGGGCGTCGAGCACCGGAATATTGCGGGGCAGCCAGTGGCGCTCCACGAAGTGGCCGGGATGGTCGGGGTCGGGCACGTCGTAGTGCTGGCGGGCCATCTCGTGCGGCTGGCCGGTGGCCAGCACCTGCTCCAGCGAGGCGCGCAGGTTGCGCACGCCCTGGGCGGCGGGCGTATCGGGGTTATCAGGAAAGGCATCGAACAGCTGGCGGCCCAGCAGGCCGGCGCGTTGCGTGAGGGTAGCGGCCAGGTAGGCATCGCTCACGGCTTCAACAACCAAGCTCGGCGTAAGCAGCAGGTAAGGCGCGGGCAAGGCGTTGAAAACGGGCAGTAGAGCAGCCAGGGCAGGGGTAGAAGCAGGCATGAAGCAGAAAAGCAGCGCGATTAAGTAAGAATAATACGACAAGTGCCTCAACACAACCAAAAAGCACTCCGTCTGATTGTCCTGTTTTGCTCTCCGGCTCGTTCCTACTCCCCGCGCGGCAATCAAGCTGGGTGCATAACATACACAGTTCGGTTATGAACCAATTGCGTACACCAGTGCAGCTTTCAAGTTATTATACCTTGTATATCAAAAACATAACCTTATTATTTCTTTAGGCTATCTCCAGTAGTTGCCTGGCCCCGCTCACCGGCCATAGCGTTTATAAATAACGAAGCCCGGCGTTTAGCGCCGGGCTTCGTTTGCCTGAAAAATTTCTATTTGGGGCTAGGTGCGCCCCGGCCAGGGCGATGCTCAATAGCCGGGGTTCTGCACAATGTTCGAGTTCACGTCTACCTGCGTCTGCGGAATGGGGTACATCAACCGGATTGGGTCGCTGGCGGGCTTGTCTTTGCGGGCTAGCAAAAACTTGCCGAAGCGAATCATATCCTGCCGCCGCCACGACTCGCCATACAATTCTCGGCCCCGCTCATCAAGTAGCACATCCAGGGTGAGGGCGGGCAAGGCACTTGCCCCACGTCCAGGGTCCGTGCGAATCGCATTGACGATGGCCAGGGGCGTGTTGCCGTACGTGCCGGCGCTGGTGGCCGTGCCGCCGCGCATGATGGCTTCGGCCTTCATCAGCAGCACGTCGGCCAGGCGGAAGCTCACGTGGTCATTTTCGCAGCCGTTACCCCCTTTCGCCTCGCTCACGTAGTCAACGGGGTACTTTAAGGGCCGGATACCTTTCGCTTCCAGGTCGGAGCCGGTTTCGAAGAGATTAATATCCTTGGTGAAAGCTAAGGGCGCGCCCCCCCTGGTCTTCTCCGGCGCATCGGTAATGAGGTCATACTGCTGCCCAATGAGAAACCCTACGTTGACGCGGCTTCCTGGATTAGCCGGGCCGCCGGCAACCTGGTAGGCCACGCCTCGGCGCTTATCAGTGGCTTCAAACAGGTTGTAAAACTCGGCCGTAGTGGCCGGGCCGTTGTAGCCGTTAACCGGGACCATGTTGTAGTGCGACACGAATTTCCAGAAGTCGCGGGTAGGGCCGCTGTTGCCGAAGGTATTCTCCTGGGTGAAGATATTCTCCTTGCCGATGGCCGTGTTATTGGGCGCGAAGTTGTCGAAGACGCTGGGCGCGAACGAGTACTTATTGCTGCTGATGATTTGGTCGGCCAGCGCAATAACCTGATTCATGTCGGCGGCGGCGAACGTCGGGGCGACACGATTAGCATACACGCCTTTATTGAGATAGCACTTCATTAGCAGCACCCGAGCGGCATCCTTGTTGGCCTTGCCGGCGGGGCCGTCGGGCAGTTTGTTCTGAATCGCGGTGATTTCGCTCACGATGAAGTTGAGCGCCTCCGTGCCCTTGCGCACGCGCGATAGCTGACTTAAATCCTCGCCGGGCTCCCGATACAGCACCTGGTCGTAGAGGTCGAGCAGTAAGTACATAGACCAAGCGCGCAGAAATCGGGATTCGGCATCCTGCTGGGGGCTGGGCGAGAAGCGCAGCAAGTCAGTAGAGGAATAAACGATGCCTTCGAGCTGATTGAAGGTATCGCGCACCCGCTCGTTGTTGGCGTCCCAGGTGTGGTTGAACAGGGCGCGCCACTTGCCGTTGTCGTCCCAGTCGGGTCCGCGGGTCGGCATGATGCGGGCATCCGTCGATACTTCTTCCAGGGCGAATACGCTCACACAGCCCTGAATGGGGTCGCGTTGCGCGTTATAAACACCTTGGAGCAGGGCGGAAGGGTCGCCCTTCGGAATCTGGTCTGTTGTAAGCTGACCAGCCAGGTTCTCTTCCACCGAGCAGCTGCTAGCCACCTGGAGTAAGCCCAGTGCGGCAGTCGCCCAGATAATTTTGGGATATTTCATGGTGAAAATAACTTTAAAGATTACAGAGAGAAGTTAACGCCGAACGTGAAGAGGCGGGCACTGGGGTAAGCCAGGTAATCAATGCCAACCGAGGGCACCTGGTTGGCGCCAACCTTGATGGTGTTGATTTCCGGGTCAAAGCCGGTGTATTTGGTAATCACGAACAGATTCTGCCCCGTGGCGTAGACGCGGACTCCTTTCATGAAGCTGGCTACATTACCGAAGGCGTAGGCCAACGTCAGGTTGGACATTTTCAGGTAGTTGCCCTTTTCGAGGTAGCGCGTGGAGGCCGCTGATGGATTGCCCACCGATTCCTTAATCGGGTTTTCAAAAGTGGAGAGGGCAATATTTTTGCCTGCTCCGATTCCGCCTACGGCCCCCACCGCGTTGAGCGTGTTGTTATAAATCATCTGGCCAAATACCCCGGTCATGTTGGCAATCAGGCTCAGCTTGCCGTAGCGAGCGTTGAGACCCAGGCCCAGCAGCGTGCGGGGGTTGGGGCTACCCGCGTAAGTAAGGGTCGCTGGAAAAGGATTAGACAGGCCCTTGTCGCTCAGCCCCTGGTATTCGGGTAGAAAAAACGCGTTAATGGGATATCCGTTGCGGATGAGCTCTGCCGTAGCTCCCGACAAGCCCTGTCCGTTGATGGCGCCGGTTATGATATTAGCCCCTTCTAAATCCTTCACTTCGTTGCGAATGAACGTGGCGTTGGCACTGAAACCTACGTCCACTTTATCAGTACGCACTAGCGCGGTATTCAGGGCCATCTCTACGCCCTGGTTCACGATTTTGGCCCCGGCAAGGTTTCGCCATTGAATAGTCTGCACCGGCGGTGCGGGCTGCCCAGGCACCGTAGGGAATAGCAGGTCGGTTGTGACTTTATTGAAGTAATCGGCCGTGAAAGTGAGGCGATTATCGAACGCCCCGATATCAATACCAACGTTAAACTGCCTATCCGACTGCCATTTCAAATCGGGATTGGCGGCGTTGAGGGGAGCCTGCGCGCCGTTGTCGTTAAGGGAGAAGCGAGCCTGCGCTGAGCCAGCCGGAAACTCCTGGTTGCCCGTGAGGCCATAGCCAGCCCGCAACTTGAGCTGCGTGAGTCGCTCGGCCGGAAAAAAGGATTCCTGACTCAGGTCCCAGGCGGCGGCAAAGGAAGGAAAGTAGCCTACCCTGTTGTTGGGGCCGAACTTGCTGCTCTCGTCGCGGCGCAACGTGCCGGTCAGCACATAACGGCTCTTAAAATTGAGAATGGCCCGACCGAAGACGGATTGCAAGGAGTAGGAAGGGTCAATGAACGATGATATTTGACGGTTACCGGTGGCCGAAGCCTGAATGTAGTTGGTGTAGTCGAGGCCGAAGATGCCAAAGCCCCCGGCAGCAGCGTTGCCATACGCATTGACGTTGGTGCCCGAATTAGCAAACTTCGTGTACTCGTACCCCAGCACCGCGTTTATGTTCAAATCGGTGGTTACCGCCTTATTAAAATTCAGGGTATGAGCTATCTGCTGCGTGAATAGCTCGTTATTACCGACGCTGGCATAGCCTTGGTTCTGAATACCGGGGTAGTTAATGAGACGCTGGTCAATGGAGGTACGCCGCTGGCCCGTGTTGTAGTTTACGCTCACCAGCGTCCGGAACTGGAGCCAGTCGGTGAACTTGTAATAGGGCGAAGCACTAGCCAGGATGGTAGTTACGCGGGAGTTGTCATCGAAATATTCCTGAGCGGCCAGCGGATTCACTACGTCGCCGGCCTGAATAAAGAGCGAGCCATCGGGGTTGCGCAGCGGCTGCGTGGGATTCCACTGCAATGCCTGCCCAATCAGACTGCCCCGGAAGCCGGCGTCGGTCGTAATCGGGGCCAGCTGCTCCCGAAACTGGCTGGTCGCGATGTTGATGTCCACGCCCAGCTTCTTGCTTTCCAGAAATTGGAAGTTCGTGGAGAGGTTGGCGCTGAATTTTTTAAAGTCCGTCCTGCGCACGATGCCCTGCTGGTCAAGATAGCCAAGCGATAGCCGGTAGCGGCCGGTTTCGGTGCCGCCGCTCATGGCCACGTTGTAGTTCTGCACGTAGCCGGTGCGCAGAATGGCATCCAGCGCGTTTACGTCACCGCCCTTATCGTAGCTGCCAGCGCCGGTGTTCGGTAAGCCGTAGTAAGTCAGCGCCTGGCGGTACTGGCTGGCATTGAGGAATGCCGGCCGGCGCAGCAGGGTCGAGAAGCCGTTCGATACCCCTACGCTCAGTGTCGGAGCCCCCGTCTGGCCTTTTTTGGTCGTGATGAGCACTACCCCGTAGGCGGCCCGGGAGCCGTAAATGGCCGTGGCTGAGGCATCCTTGAGCACGGTTACCGACTCCACGTCGTCGGGATTGAGGAAGTTGAGCGGGTTGCTGTCGGCACCACTCCCCACGTCGGTGGAGCCCACCAGGCCTGGCCGGGCCGAGCGCCCATCGAGCGGCACGCCGTCCACCACGTACAGCGGTTGGCCCGTGCCCGTTACGGCAGAGTTGCCCCGAATGCGGATGGTAGCCGGCCCACCGGGCTGCCCGCTGCTGTTGGTAACCTGTACCCCCGACGTGCGGCCCTGAATGAGCTGGTCAGGCGACGTAAAGGTGCCCCGGTTAAAATCCTTTGGCCCCAGTACCGATATGGCCCCGGTCACGTCTTCTTTGCGGGCCGTGCCGTAACCTACTACCACTACGTCGCCCAGGGCCTGGGCGTCGTCCTTTAGGGTAATAGTTACGTTAGATTTACCCGTGATATCGACCGTCTGCTTGGCGTAGCCAATAAACGAAACCGTGAGCGAAGTGGCCGTGGCCGGCACTTGCAGTTGAAAGCCGCCGTCGGCCCCCGTACTGGTGCCGGTGGAGGTGCCTGTTACAAGCACTGTCACGCCCGGCAGGCCGGTGCCGGCGCCATCGGTCACCTTGCCCGACACTTCCCGCGCCGTCTGCGCATGACCAATCAGGGGGAGGAACAGGGTTAGTAGCAGCGCTTTGCGGCCCGAGGAGGAGCGGGCCGCTGGTTGCTCATAGGATTGGTGTGTTGAGTAACAAGTGTTACGCATGAGTGAAAAGGGTTGAAGTGTGGGAATTCTAACTGGGACCTGCTTGCCTTTACCTATCGCAATCGATTTCCGGAAACGATTACGAAAATCCTAGGAAAAGACAATCAAGGGTTTACCAATTTGGAAGAAGTGCGGTAAAGATAGCAAATCACACCGTTTCAAACTGGTTTCTTACCATTTTATGGCAAAAGAATATTATCTTCCTACCGTTATTACTTACTATGACATCTTTATCCCCAGCCAAGTAAGCTAAAAGCGCTTTCACCTGAACGGAGTACAATAGTTACCAAACAGCAAATCAATAGATTACACAACAAGAACAGCTACTCAGAGGCGCATAACAACGGCTTGCCAGGGCTCCAGGGCGAGGGTAGGGCCGGCGGTCAGGGTGGGGTAGTTATTGAGCAGGGGCGGGCTGCTGGGCGTGAGGCCGGGGGGTAGGGGCCAGTCGCGCTTCTCGGATGAGAAGTTGAGTACTACCAGCACCTTTTCGGCGCCTTGGGTGCGGGTGTAGGCCCAGATGTGCGGGTTGGCCCGGTCGAGCAGCCGGTACTGGCCATACACCAGCACGGGGTGCTGCCGGCGCACCCGTATAGCCCGGCGGAAGTGGTTCAGCACTGAGGTAGAATCTTTATCCTCAGCCGCTTCATTAATAGTAACATAGTTAGGGTTAACCTTCAGCCAGGGGGTGCCGGTGGTGAAGCCGGCATTGGCGGTGGCATTCCACTGGAAGGGCGTGCGGCTGTTGTCGCGCGAGAAGCGGGCCAGGCCGTGGAAGAAGGCGGCCTGGTTGCCGCCCTGCTGCTTGAGCAAGGCGTAGGCATTGCGGGCGGCCACGTCGCGGTAGTCGGCTATGCCGTTGAACTTACTGTTGGTCATGCCCAGCTCGTCGCCGCTGTAGCAATAGGGCGTGCCGCGCATGGTTAAGAGGAAGGTATTGAGCAGCTTGGCCGATGGCGCTCGGAAGGCGGGCCGGTCGTCGCCAAACTTGCTCACCATGCGCGGCTGGTCGTGGTTGCCCAGGTCGAGGCCCTGCCAGCCCTGCCGGGCAAAGGCGCTGTCCCACTTCGTAAACACGCGCTTGAGGTCGGTGAGCTTATATGTATCGGCGCTGCTGCCCACGCCCGTGCCCTCAAAGTGGTAGGTCATGTCGAGCTCCTTGCGGGCGGGGTCCACGAAGAGGTGCGCCTCGGTGAGGTTGCGGCCCGCGCCCTCGGCCACGGTCATCACGTTGTAATGGCTTAGCACGTCGTGGTTTATCTCCTTCAGGTAGTCGTGCAGGTGCGGGCCGTGGTTGTAGGCGTTGGCGAAGTTCTGGTCGGTGAGGCCCGGCATGGGCGGAAAAGTCGGGTCCTTGGCCACAAACTGGAAGGCATCCATCCGGAAACCATCGATGCCCTTGTCGAGCCAGAAGCGCATGATATCGTGCACTTCCCGGCGCAGCCTGGGGTTGTTCCAGTTCAGGTCGGGCTGCTTTTTGGAGAAAATGTGCAGGTAGTAGCTCTTGGTGGGCGCGTCGTACTGCCAGGCATTCTTTTTCACGTCGAAGGTGCTATAGCGGGCCGGCGGCGTGCCTTTTTCGGCGGGCCACCAGTAGTAGTAGTCGCGGTAGGGGCTGGTGCGCGAGGCGCGGGCCGACTTAAACCAGGCGTGCTCATCCGAGCTGTGGTTTACCACCAAATCCATCACCAGCTTAATACCGCGCGCGTGCATTCCCTTCAGCAAAGCGTCGAAGTCGGCCATCGTCCCAAACTCGGGCATAATCTGGCGGTAGTCGCTGATATCGTAGCCGTTGTCGTCGTTGGGTGAGGCGTAGATGGGGTTCAGCCACACGGTCCCTACCCCCAGGCTTTTGAGGTAGTCGAGCCGCTGGATAATGCCCTTGAGGTCGCCCACGCCATCGCCGTTGCTGTCCTGAAAGCTGCGTGGGTAGAGCTGGTACACCACGGTTTCCTTCCACCAGCCGGGCTTTTTGGCCAGGGCGCTACCGGCCGCAGCGGGGGGGGTAGGCGTGGTTGCCCCAGCTGCCGCGGTTTCCTGCCTGGCCGACTGGTTGCAAGCCGCGCCCGCGCCGGCCAGACAGCAGATAAGAAAGGTAACGCGAAGATTCATTAGGGGTAGTGTGCTTCTCACGAAGGGTATTGCGGAAAAGAACGTCATTCCGAGCTTGCCGAGGAATCCCGCTCGCGTCATTGAACGAGGCCCGAACGACCCACGCGAGATTCCTCGGCAAGCTCGGAATGACGTTCTTTTTCGCAGCTCATTTTATGACGATTAGTAAGAGCAAAAGGCGGGAGGCTGATACTATAAAGCATTTTTGACAATAAGCTTACTATCAGACAACTGAATCAGCCAGGGCCAGCACCTGCGCCGCCGAAATAGCCGGCGTGGCGCCCTGGTAGCTGGCCACCAGCGAGCCCGCCGCGCAGGCAAAGGCCAGGTAGTCGGCGGGCGGCTGCCCGGCCAGCCAGCCCTTGAGCAGGGCCGCCAGAAAGGCGTCGCCGCTGCCGATGGTGTCCCGCACCCGCACCACCAGGCCGGGACCGCGGTAGAGTTGCCCGCCCACCCAGAGGGCGGCGCCGTCGGCACCCTTGGTCACGCACACGGCTTGCAGCTGAAAGCGGGCGGCCAGCCATGCCAGGGCAGTTTCTTCGGCCGGGCTCACGCCAAACCAGCCCAGCAGCTCGGCCAGCTCGTGGTGGTTGAGCTTCACTACGTCGGCCTGCCGCAGCAGGTAGGTCACCACGTCGCGCGAGTAGTGGGGGGGGCGCAGGTTCACGTCGAACACCTTCAGCGGGGCCGGCTGGAGCAGGCGGTACAATGTTTCGCGGGTGACGGAGCCGCGGGCGGCCAGGCTGCCAAACACGAAGGCGTCGGCCCCTTCGACCAGGGTGCGCAGGTCGTCGTGGTACTGGATGTAGTCCCAGGCCACGGGTTGCAGTATCTTGTAGGTCACTTCCTGGCTGTCGCTCACGTTGGCCTTCACCACCCCCGTCAGGTGGGTTTCACCTTGCTGCACATAGCTGGTATCCAGACCTTTGCTCGCTACGAAGGCCAGCAGCTCGGTACCCAGGTCATCGTGGCCCACGCGGCTGATGAGCTGGGCCTCCAGGCCGAAGTTGCGCAGGTGTACCGCCACGTTGAGCGGGGCCCCGCCGGGCTGCTTGCCGGTGGGCAGCACATCCCAAAGCATTTCTCCAAAGCAGATGACGGGCATGGCGTGGGTGGGGTAGGAGGTGAAGAGGGTAAGCGGTAAATCGTCTGTCATTGCGAGCAAAGCGAAGCAATCGCACCAGCACGATAGACGAACGAGCGGCGCGGGTGTCGTGCTGGTACGATTGCTTCGCTTTGCTCGCAATGACGAGAAGGCTCAGTGCATAACCAGCGTTTTTTCGACGCCTTCGAGGCTGGTGCCTTTGGTTTCGGGCATGAAGCGCAGCACGAAAACCAGCTGCAAGACCATCATGGCGCAGAAGAAGGCGAAGGTGTTGCCGCCGCCCAGGTGCTCGGAAAACCAGGGGAAGGTGAAGGCGATGACCGTGGCCATGACCCAGTGCGTGGAGCTACCCAGCGCCTGGCCGCTGGCCCGCACGGCGTTGGGGAAAATCTCGGAGATGAACACCCAGATAACCGCGCCCTGCGAGAAGGCGAAAAAGGCGATGTACACGAACAGCAGCACTGGCACGCTGCCAAACTCCTGCGTGTAGAAGGCCCGCGCCACCAGCCCCAGCGTGGCAATGAGGCCCACCGAGCCCACCAGCATGAGCGTGCGCCGCCCAAACCGGTCTATCAAATTCACGCCCAGCAAAGTGAAGATGAAATTGACCAGCCCGATACCCGCCGACGACAGCAGCGCCGCGCTCTGGCCGCGCCCGGTCATCTCAAAAATGCGCGGGGCGTAATAGATAATAGCGTTGATACCAGACACTTGATTGAAAAAGGCAAACGCGATGGCCAGCAGCACCGGCGTGCGGTACTCCGCTGCCCAAAGCGACTCGCTTTGCCGGGCGGCGTGCGCCTGGCTGGTGAGGATGGCGGCCACCGTAGCGTCCACGTTGGTGGGGTTGATGATGCGCAGCACGGCCCTACCCTCCGCCAGGCGGCCGTGCAGCAGCAGCCAGCGCGGGCTTTCGGGCACCCGAAACAGGAACAGCAAAAAGGCCAGCGCCGGCACCGCCTGCACGCCCAGCATGAGGCGCCACGAGTGGTCGCCCACGTTGGCCAGCAGGTAGTTGGAGAGGTAGGCGGCCAGGATGCCGAACACGATATTAAACTGAAACAGGCCCACCAGCTTGCCCCGCGAGTCGGCCGGCGAAATCTCCGAGATGTAGAGCGGAGCCGTGACCGACGAGGCCCCTACCCCCAGCCCGCCCAGGAAGCGAAACACCAGAAACGGCACCCAGGCCGGGGCCAGCGCCGCGCCCACCGCCGACACCAGGTAGAGCACCGCAATCCAGCGCAGCGTCTGGCGGCGGCCCAGCTTATCGCTCGGGATGCCGCCAAACATGGCGCCCAGCACCGTGCCGATGAGGGCAATCGAAATGGTGAAGCCGTGCTCCACGGCGCTCAGGTGCCAGAGCTGCTGAATGGCTTTCTCGGCCCCCGAAATCACGGCCGTGTCGAAGCCAAACAGGAAGCCCCCGAGCGCCGTGACGATGGACCAGAAAAGAACTTTGCGCTGAAGCATGGGGTAGGAAGCCACTAAATGTTCCCCAAAAGTCGGCGGTGCCCAGCGCCCAGGCTTGCTGCTTTATTTCAAATGATTGCAGGAATCTTACAAATCAGTAACTTATTAGTAATTTTCTGGTAATCAGCGCAATCTCTCACAAATCCTACCCCCTCCTTACCGCTTGGCTTCCACTAATCCTGCGGCGCTTGCGAAATTCTGTCAGGCGCGCGACGTGAGGTGCAGGGCCCGGAACTCGGAGGGCGATACCTGGTACCTGGCCTTGAAGGCGGTGGAGAAGTAGGAGGGCGAGGAGAAGCCCGTTTGGTAGGCTACCTCGGCAATGGTACCGCCCTCTTGCAGCAGCAGCAGCCGGGCCTTGGTGAGGCGGATGCTCTGGAGGTAGTCCGTGACGCCGGTGCCAAGCAGGGCCTTCACCTTGCGGTAGAGCTGCATCTGCGACACGCCGAGGCTGCGGGCAATGTCGTCCACGCTCAGGCCCGGCTGGTCGAGATTGGCCTCGATAATGGCGGTGAGGTCGGCCAGGAATTTCTGGTCCACGCGCTGCGGGGCCACGGTGGCGGTATCCACGCTCAGCTCGCGCCGAAAGTGCTCGCGCTGCTGGTCGCGGTTGCGCAGCAGCGTGCGCAGACTTTCAAGCAGAAAAGTGGGGTTAAAGGGCTTGGTGAGGTAGAGGTCGGCGCCGGCCTGCACGCCGGCCACCTGCTGCTCGGGCGCCGTCTGGGCCGTGAGCAGCACCACCGGAATGTGCGAGGTGCGCCAGTCGCCCTTGAGCGTGGCCGCCACCTGCAAGCCGCTCAGCGCGGGCAAGGTCACATCGCACACGATAATGTCGGGAATCGCCTCCGTAGCCAGCCGCAGGCCGGTGGCCCCATCGGCCGCCGTACTCACCTGAAAATGGGCCTGAAGCTTCTCCACCAGGAAGTTGCGCACCTCGTCGTTGTCTTCGATGAGGAGCACGGTGGCCGTGGCGGGGGTAGGGGCCACCTCCACCCTGGGCTCGGCGGCCCCCTCATCGAGCTCGAAGCTGGCGCGGGGGGTAGGGACCGGCGCCCCGCTGGCTTCCTGCCAGCCCACCGGCCGGGTCAGCGGCAGCGTCACCTCGAAGGTGCTGCCGTGGCCCGGCTGGCTCCGAAACGAGAGCGTGCCCTGGTGCAGCCGCGTGAGGCCCTCGGCCAGCGCCAGGCCCAGCCCCGAGCCATTGGCCGAAGGCTGGCGGCCCTGGTAAAACCACTCCAGAATGTGCGGCTGGTCGGCCTCGGCAATGCCCCGGCCATTGTCTTCCACGCTGATGCGCACCGCGTCGGCGGCCGGCACGGGCTGCATACTCACCGTAATCCGGCCGCCATCAGGCGTGTATTTAAAGGCGTTGGAAAGCAGGTTGAACAGCACCTTATCCAGGATATCCCCATCAAACCACAGGCTGATAACCGGCTCGGCGGGCAAAAACCGGAACGTGATGCCCCGCTGCCGGGCCGGCTTCTCAAACACGTCCATGATTTCGCGCACGAAGCCGACCAGGTTGCCCTCGCTGGCGCGCACGGCCATCTTGCCCACGTCGATTTTGCGAAAATCGAGCAGCTGATTCACCAGCTGGAGCAGGCGCTGGGTGTTGCGGCGCACCAGCCTGAGGTCGTGGCGCTGGGCGGGCGAGAGGTCGGCCGGGCTGGTCAGCATCTCCTCCACCGGCCCCAGAATGAGGGTGAGCGGCGTGCGCAGCTCGTGCGAGAAATTGGTGAAGAACCGCAGCTTGGCCTCCGATGAGCGGCGGCCTTCCTCGGCCAGCTCGGCCAGCTGGTTGCGCTGGGCGCTGATTTCGGCGTTTTGCCCCTCCAGCGTGCGCCGGATGCGCCGGTTGAGGCGCGACGAGCGCCAGGCCAGCGCCCCCAGCAGCACGGCGCCCAACAGGCTGGCCAGCAGCAGGTACACCGTTATTTTTTGGGTAGCGTAGCGGTGCAGCTCGGCCTGCAATTGCTGCTGCTGCTGCCGAATATCCTGGCGCTGCGTGGCCAGCTGCTCGGCCTGGGTGCGCACGGCACTCACGTTGGTCGAGTCGATGACCATCGTGCCCAGGATATTTTCCTTTTCATACGGGAGGCGGCGCAGAATGCGCAGGGCCGTGCGAATGGCCAGCTCGCCGCCGGTGGGGTAGAGCAGCGTGGCCTTCAGGGAGCCATTTTCGACTAGCTGCAAGCCATTGCCAGGCCCCGCGAGGCCATCGACGCCGATAATGCGCACGTGCTTCAGGCCCAGCTGCTGAGCCACCTCATGGGCCGCCCGCGCCATCGGGTCGTTGTGGGCAAAAATCAGGTTAATAGCGGGGTGGGCGCGCAGCAGGGCGGGCAGGCGCTGCCGCACCAAATCGGGCCGCCAGTCGCCATCGAGCCGGGCCACGAGCTGGAGCTGGGGGTAGGCGGCCAGCGCCTCCGCGAAGCCCAGGTGGCGGTCGGCGGCCGGCGACGAGCCGGGCGCACCCAGGATTTCGAGTATCCGGCCGCGCTGGCGCAACAGCTGCGCGGCGTAGTGGCCGGCCGTGCGGCCCACCTCCTGGTTGTTGCCGCCCACGTAGGCCGTGTAGAGCTGCGAGGTGGTGCGGCGGTCAAGTATCACCACCGGAATCCCCTGGTTATAAGCGGCTTCGGCCAGCGCCGTGAGCGGCCCCGACTGGTTGGGCGAGATAATCAGCAAATCGACTTTCTCCCGAATCAGCTCCTGCACCTGGCGGCGCTGCACGTCGCTGTTGTTGTGCGCGTCCAGCATCCGAAACCGCACGTTTGGGTGGAAGCTCAGCTCCTTTTGCATCCCCGCCAGCATGGCTGCGCGCCAGGCATCGCCCGTGGTGCACTGCGAAAAGCCAATCTGGTACACGGGCTCCGGCGGCACCGGGGCGCAGCCAGCCAGTCCCAGCGCCAACAAGCAGAGTAGCCGCCAATAGCGCCAACCAGGAAGAAGGTAGGTAAGCAAGTGGGTGGAAAAAGTAGTACGCGCGAGGGGTAAGCCACAAAGCCTTAGCCAGCAGCCAATTAATTGATAGCTAACAAACAGTTTCGGGCACATCGAATGCCTCCGGTGCCTGGTAAGGTACTCTATAAATACGCCAGCCAGGTTTCGGCCAGCCAATTTTTAGCTATTAACCACCTTCATACCCAATAGGTTGAGCCAGTAAAACCAGGTAATAACCGCACCGCGCGGTGGGCCGCGCGCCAGCCGCGCTTAGTGCCTTACTTTTGGGGGGCAGCTACTCCTGGCTACCCTGGTAGCACTAGCCGGATATCCGCCGGCCCGGCGCTTCGCCCTCTTCTCGTATGTCCCTTCCCACCCGCTCCCGCTTGCTCGCGGGCCTCTGCGCCCTGCTGCTACTGGCCGCCCGGCTGCCCCTCGCCGCCCAAACCGCGCCCGACCCCTGGCGCATCACTGCCGACAAAATCGACCCCGCCAACTACTACGGCGAGACCGTGGCCAACGGTATGATTGGCCTGGTATCGTCACCGGTGCCTTTTCAGCTCAAGAACGTGGTGCTGGCCGGCGCCTACGACCAGTACGGGCGGGGTAGGGTCAGCAATTTCCTGAACAGCTTCAACCTGCTCGATATGTACCTGGAGGTGGACGGCCACCGCCTCGGCGCCCAGGATGCCAGCAATTTCCGGCAGGAGCTGGATATGCGGCGGGCGGCCCTCACCACCACCTTCGACTACCAGGATAAGGCCACCATCCGCTACACGTACTACGCCCTACGCCAGCTGCCCTTCACGGTGCTGCTCGACGTGAGCATCGCGGCCAAGAAGGACGTGGCCCTCACCGCGGCCAGCGTCATGGATGCCCCCGACGCCCTGCGCGACGTGCAGAACTACTACAACGAAATCGACCGGCCGCACGCCACGCTCAGCCTGCTCACCTCGTCGGCCAAGAGCCCCACCGGCAAGTTGCTGCTGTGCGCCAGCACCAGCTTTTTGTTTGAGGAGCCGCACGGCCAGGAGCCCCGCATTATCCACGAGATGTGGGACAACAATATGCACCTGATGAAATTCAGCAAGGTGCTGAAGGCCGGCCAGACCTACGCCTACGCCGTGGCGGGCTCCAGCATCACGTCGGCTCACCACCCCGACCCGCTCAACGAGGCCGAGCGCCTCACCATCTTCGCCCGCCTCGAAGGCCGCCAGCGCCTGCTCGACTTCCACACCAAGGCCTGGAAAGAGTTGTGGCAGAGTGACATCCAAATATCCGGCGATGCTCAGGCCCAGCAGGATGTGCACTCGATGCTGTACCATCTCTACAGCTTTTCGCGGGCCGGCACCGACTACTCGCCCTCGCCGATGGGCCTCTCGGGGCTGGGCTACAACGGCCACGTGTTCTGGGATGCCGACCTGTGGATGTTCCCGGCCCTGCTGGTGCTGCACCCCGAAATCGCGAAGTCCTTGGTCGAGTACCGCTTCCGCCGCCTCGACCTGGCCCGCCGCAATGCCTTCGCTCACGGCTACCAGGGCGCCATGTACCCCTGGGAAAGTGCCGACTCGGGCGTGGAGGAAACGCCGGTGTGGGCGCTCAGCGGGCCCTTCGAGCACCACATCACGGCCGATGTGGCGCTGGCCGCCTGGCAGTACTACTCCGTGACGCAGGACAAGGCCTGGCTGCGCGAGAAAGGCTGGCCCATCCTCTCCGCCACCGCCGACTTCTGGGCCAGCCGCGTCGAGCGCAACGGCCCCGGCCACTACGACATCAAGAACGTAGTGGCAGCTGATGAGTGGGCCGAAAACGTGGATAACAATGCCTTCACCAACGCCGCCGCCCAGGTCAACCTCCGGAATGCTACCGCCGCCGCCCGGCTCCTGGGCCTGCCCGCCAACCCCGACTGGCTGCACGTGGCCCAGAATATCCCGATTCTGAAGATGCCTGACGGCGTGACCCAGGAGCACGCTACCTACCACGGTGAGGGCATCAAACAGGGCGACGTCAACCTGCTGGCCTTCCCGCTCAACGTCATCACTACCCCCGCCCAAATCCGCAAAGACCTGGAGTACTACTCGGCGCGCGTGCCCAACGAGGGCACGCCCGCCATGACGCAGGCCATTTTCGCGCTGCTCTACTCGCGCCTCGGCGACGGCGCCAAGGCCCGGCATTTCTTCCAGGATGCCTACCTGCCCAACCTCCTACCCCCCTTCCGCGTCATCGCCGAGACCAAGGGCGGCACCAACCCCTACTTCGCCACCGGCGCGGGCGGCGTGCTGCAAGCCGTGCTCATGGGCTTCGGCGGCCTCGACATCACCCCCACCGGCATCGGGCAGCGCAAAACCGCCCTGCCCACCGGCTGGCAGTCAGTCAAAATAACGGGGGTAGGGCCGCAGCACAAGACGTATGCTAATGGCAAATAGCCGCAAAGTCACAAACACCCGCCGTAGTGGGCGGGTGTTTTTAATTGTGGCTCCCTCCTGGGTGCGTATACTCGTCACGAAGTGAGTTGCGAAAGTAGACGCTAAAAAGTGCTAAACTTGTGGCATGAAGGTCAGCCTGACAGCGGTAGAACGGCGCGCATTGCGGCAGTTGCAAAAGCAACGGCGTGACG
>JAABUK010001759.1_pt1 | contig 40642 bp, 51 predicted proteins | sample 5559141 | NCBI WGS metagenome assembly JAABUK01 (sample SAMN10711869, study PRJNA513367) | rock metagenome | isolation source: Antarctica rocks | place: Antarctica: Victoria Land, Pudding Butte nord | collected 2016-01-03 | reverse complement strand
AGCCATGGGGTCCCTCATCACTCTCCTGACGGTGGCAGACATCCTAGGCAACAACACAGCAGCTGTTTGGCACCTACAGCAAGAGGCTGGTGCTAACAGCCCTCATGGGGGAGCCCTGGGGGTTCATGGGTAGCAAGAGGCTGTTGTGGGAGATGTAAAACAAAGCTGACACCACCACCGGTTTGACCCTGGACATCATTGAACAGGTTTTCTTTTCTTTTCTTTTCTTTTCTTTTCTTTTCTTTTCTTTTCTTTTCTTTTCTTTTCTTTTCTTTTCTTTTCTTTTCTTTTCATTGAACAAGTTTGGCTCACAGCCAGCTGTCACTCACATTGCTATACCTCTGGATGTTGATACCTGCAATATTGTTCCTGTGTTATGTTACTTGCATTAGCTGCAACATTTACCTGCAATATACTATATCTGCATGATTGGTACTGCATTCTAGGACTTACATTAACCGCATGGTCATGCCTGTAAGAGTATACCTGCACTGTTACACCTGCATTACTCTACCTGTGTTACCTGATACTGCATCACTTGCCTCGTTCTAGGGGGGCAAGGGGATGTGGGCACAGTGTCAGCATAGTCTATACACGTAGGGCTGACATCACTGGCATGCTGATCCAAACGTTGGACACACTTGCCATCAAGCTAATGCAGTTTGTCATTACCCCGGGCTGATGCATGTTGTCATCATTTAGGGCTGATTCTGCTGTTGTCATCAGGGTCTGATGCATCGTCATCATCCAGGGCCAATGCATTTGTCATCATCCCAGGCTGATGCATTTGTCATCATCCCAGGCTGCTGCATTTGTCATCATCCCAGGCTGATTCTTGTGTCATCATCCACAGCTGATCCTTCACATGACAGGGTCTGCATTGCTGCTGTTTCTCAATGAACAGGTGCTGAACTCAAAACTGCCTTTCTCAATGAACTGAAGGCTGCCTCTCCCAATGAACTCAAGGCTCTGCCTTTCCCAATGAACTCAAGTCTGCCTTTCCCAATGAACTGAAGGCTGCCTCTCCCAATGAACAGGTGCTGGAGATTGGGCAGGTGGGCAGAGCAGGCTGGCCAGAAGCACAAGACTTCTCCTTCTTTGCCCACCGCCAACAGGCTCCTGCCTTTGGGGATCCCACCACACTGCTGGAAGCACTTCAGCAAGCCGCGCAGCAAACAACGGAAGTGAAGGTAGGCGCCATGATGATGCTCAACTGCTTGCACATGTCAAAGGCTGAATGCTGTGTCTACAGGCTGTCAAGCAACGAGTCTGCCCAATCAGTGTTGCAAGATTTTGTCAAAGGTTGCTTTTCAAAAAGATCAGCCTGTTCAAATATGTTCTGTCTACAATAACAGCAGGCATACTTGGTGTTGATGCCGATGTCTGTAATGCATGCTCAGGACAAGCCTTTCCGAACAAGCAAGGCTGACCTTGCACCAACCTAGCTACTGCTGGCAAATCATTGTTGTTGTTGTCGCCATGAGAAAGCTGGCAGACGGCAGTCGAGGCCAAACACCGCCTCAGTACTTGCTGCATACTGTGCTTTCCTGCCAATTTTCACCTTGATGCTGCAATTTTGCGTTCAGCAGAGGTTGTTCCTCTTCTTGCCACACCCTCTGCCCATGTGAAGCATGCTTGGCTCAGTGAAATGGAGCTTCAGCTCAGAGCTGTTGTCTCATTCAGTATGACAACCCAACAAAGGGCATGGAATTCCTCTTTGTTTCCTGGGTCAAACATGTCCTGGGCCTGTTTGTGTGATCGTCCGTAAATATCTCATAATAGCTCTTGCATAAAGGATTTATTGTGGCATGTCTGTGTAGGTTTATTGTAGCATGTCTGTGCAGGTAGATGTGCAGCCAGCAGCTGCAAGCAACCCCGGCATCCCCCCCTCCTCCCTCTCCTCCTTCCTTCGGGTCAAGCCCTCACTCCCTGGGGTGGTTCTGGCAGAGCACCAGGGTCCCTATACCAACCCATACTTTCAGAGTCGATTTGACACTGTGGACAACATCCAACCTGCCAGTCTGGCTGCTGCAGCTGTGGTGCTTGCTAGAACCTTGCACAAATCGGCTGCTGGAAAAAGCACACCAGATCTGAAGGTATACGCCTGGCAATGAAAGTGCAGATACACATTGCCAACCCTGCTAAATTGTTGCATAGGTGTGCTTGTGCACAACATGCGCAAGAGGTGAGGGTACAAAGATTGTGGTCATGCCAAGTTGTGCCATTGTCAGAACATACATCTTGTAGTTGAAGATGCAGGATGCTGAGTGACCAAGTGCATAGTGGTGTTTCAGAAACAGATCTTCATCCTTGCAAATTACTGTCTTGCATGCAGTTTTGGAATCTGCAGCAGCTTTCCTGATACTGAAGGCAAACCTGAAACAAACGATTGAAAAACAAAAGCAGCCCGTGTGTGGCAGATACCTCCAGCATGTTCATTTTCCTGCGCTGAATCTCACAAACTTCATCTGGGCTACAGCTTAGCATGATGTATTCCAGTCATAGTGTCACGTTGACAACATCATGCATGATCATCCAGTTGGCAGAATCGTGCAATGGGCATGATGATCCACCTGACAAGATGCCTCAACTGACAAGATCATCGAGTCAGCAGGGACATGCACTCCACAGGATCATCCAGTGGATAAAACCATGCAGTCAGCAGGATCATGCACTTATCAGCATGATCCAGTTAACAACATCAAACAGCTGGTAAGGGCTGCTCAGTTGCAGGTCTGATGCGTGCTAAGCCCAGCGTGGTGCTGCAGGTTGATGAGGCAGCTGTGCAAGCAACTGTGACACAGCTTGTTAACTGTTTACTGAGAGACACACCAGGTGAGGCACAGACCCACTGACAATCAGCACCCTTTTGCATATCAAGACGGCTTCATGAACACAGGTGCATCATCCTGTTTGTCTTTGTTAGAGATGCTACGGCGTTGTCGCCACTGGGTTGTGATGAGCACAACGCCCACAGTTGGCTTGTGTATGTCAATATTGACAGCATGCATGGTGCATGCTAGCTCGCATGCCAGGTCACATGCTGATGCTGGTGCCGGTGATGACTATGCATGAGGCATGTCAGGTCACATGGCTACAGCAATGGCGAGTGGCTTTTCTTTGCCGTGGAGCGTCATCTACCATGTCCTGATACACACTTGTGAACACATTGATGCACAGCGTGTGGGTTGCTTGGATGGTGGCAGTCCATTGTTTGAATCAGTCAAGTGTGGGTACAACGCCTCTATGCATGAGTCTGCAGATAACGCATCTGAGTGTGACATGATTGTGGCATTCATCAGTTGAGTGATCAGCTTGCCGGCTGGCTGGCTGTTTGTTGAGCGGCTTACGTTTGTCTGACTGGTTTGCACAGGCCTGCAGTGCCCCATGGGGCAGAGATTCTTGGGCAGTCGCAATGCAGAAACCGTCGAGCACTACATCAGTGTTCTCAGAACCGTCACTAAGGACTCACAGGTGATAGCAGCCGCCTTTGGTGTGATGGCAAAGGATATTGCCAATGTCTCCTCACATGCAGTGCCTCCTTATAATCTCCTCACAGCATTGCCTCATGCATATGTTGTGGCGTCATTTCCAGTTGCACCAAATGCATGTTCCTGTTCCAGTGACTCTGAACTGTGCTGTGCTGTGCTGTGCTGTGCTGTGCTGTGCTGTGCTGTGCTGTGCTGTGCTGTGCTGTGCTGTGCTGTGCTGTGCATGCAAGCCTTCAAGGCACTACACATTCTTGCATCAATGTGTCTCATGTTTCTTTCGTGGTGTCTCCATGACAGCCTCATTGTCTCCCTTCAAAGGTTTGTCATCAATCTCTCTCTCCCACTGTGCACGGCCAGTGCCACTGCAGACTTTCAAATGTATCATCAATGATGTTGGCATGATACTGGCTTGAACTATGACCTGAACTTGAGACAGCGAGCTTCCCGGCTCTGTGACTGACTTGAATGCATAACAGTATCTGCATGGCGGCCATGACCTGAATTGGGGGGCACAACCAGCATGTGTGCCCTGTCTGCAGGAGCCCTTGCCTGGCGTGAAGAGCAGTGTAGAGCTGTTCATCTGGAATTTCCTGGCTCTGAGTCTGTCCAGAGGTCTGGCTTCAGACACAGGTACACTCCTGTGCAGTTTTTCACAGCCTGCATGGTTTGACGTGTAACACTCTGTGCTGTTAGAGTGTTACACATGTTGGTGCACTGCTGGTCTGAGCTGCTGAGAATCAAATTCAGAGGTGCTGGGCTGAGCCAATCTCAGTTCAATAGTCTCTTCCTGCCTGCCATACATGCTTTCACAGCCTGCCTGGTTTGGCCTTGAAGCTCACTGTTATGGTATGCATGTTGTCATATTGCTTGGCCCAGCCCAGCCCATTCCACCTCAATGCCCCACAGTCCTATCCTGCCCTGCTTTCTGGCAGTGCCCTGCCCTGCAGCCCTTGTGCAGTTGCTGGTTAGCTTTCCTGTGTCAGCTTCGTACAAGCACTGAACCATGCAACTCAATCTGACACAGAGTGTCTTGGAGAACACACATTTCCAATGAAACACAGCTGCTCACTAAAGTCTCAAATTCCTTGGGATTCCCTTATCTGTGCAACCGCACAAACAGAAATGCTGCCAGTCACTTTGCTGATTCCTGAATGTTGGAAATGGTCCCAGTCATAGGGCTCAAACCTTTCAATCTCTTGAACAGGTAGCGGTAAAGAAGCAGAGGTCTATGCCTGTCAAATGCGCACAAGCATCAGAAACATTTGTGCAGCAGCTTTGACATGAGCAGGCTATGCTCCTGAGGTTCACCCTTCTTGCTGGTGTGCGCAGGCTTGGACTCAGCGTGTGACTTCAACAAGAATCGGTGTCGAGCAGGAGCAGTCTGTGCTGAGTATGTGCCAGGTCAAGAAACCGGTCATTGTGTCAACGCAACTGTGAAGTTTGTTCCGTCTTATTCAACACGTTTGGAGTGCAAGGTACGGGGAGAAAGCACACCAAGCTGATGATAGTACATGATGCTTTTCTTGGGACAAGCGCATGATTTAGCCAGGAGATGATTGCACAGGCGTTTGTGTCCTGAAAGCCAACACCATTTGCATCAACATGTCATTGCTGACGTATGCAACCTATTGCAATGCAGTACAACAGCCAGCAGCGCAAATGCAAACACCAAATCCAAGCCAGAGGCTTTAGGTCAGGCTGCAGGCTGGCACTGCAATTCAGGCAGCATCAGCAAGAATGTACTTTGGACACAAACAATCACATTTCGGCCTATTCTCAGGCATTACATCAACCATGAACTCTGTCAGAACCATGTGCTGGTGTCTGCATGTAGGACTGTGATGCAAGCAGCAGCTTTCAGTGGCAAGAAAGCACTGCTGCGGTAGGCTGGGAGCAGTTGCATGGCTGGCCCCCAGACCCCATGTGGACTGAGAGCAATTGGCCCCCTGGTCAGCCCTCCCTTCAGCTCTTCCAGGTGAGCCTTTGGCTGCTTTGCCTTCAAAGCCTATTGTTCCCCTCTATTTTGCTTTAGTTGCTCCTGTGGTCTTGGGATCGAGGCTTTTTGCCGCGCAACACGAATCACTGATACTGCCTTTTCTGTTTGTCTGCGACTAGTCATGAGCACATGACTTGTGAGGCAGCAGATGCAGACTCATCAGAGTAAGCATGCATTGACAAGCTTATTGCTGGCTGCAGAAGGAGAGCAAAGCAGCAGCAACAGCCACACTGGCTGCTGGAGTCATAGCAGCATTGGGAAGCCTGTGTGCACTTCTTGGTCTACAGATGATGTATAATAAGTAGTCTCGATGGCAAGCATGCATGAACAGGAACAGCCAGAGCACTTCACCGTGCTCTGCAAATCACTTCATTCTTGGGGATGTGTATCTGAGATTCAATTTATCAAGGAAACAGCCAGAGCATCCCAAAGCTGTGCTGAAACATTGGAATGCGTGTGGTGACATTCGAGGGGTGGCATTGCAAGCTGCTGCGTCTGTGACATCAGGGTAGTTGCAATGCAGGTTTGCATATCTGAAGTCTGACTCTGATGCGCCTGGTTCACAACACTGCAACTTTGCAGTATGAAAGGGAGCTTCTTGCCTGCAGGTGTTATTTGATGCATCCTGAACTCTCCCTGTACTGTTATTGCTCACTGCTTGATTGAAACTACAAAACTCAATTGCGAACCTCTCAGGTCCTTGTTGTTGGGACCCTACTGAGTCCGGTATGAAATATCTCGAGCATGGCTTGACCTGTACCCAGCTCAGAACCGGTAGCCTCACAACACTATACATGGTCTTGCAATCTAATGTCACCTTACCATCTGCAAAATTGCGCGTCAGGCATGAACTAGACTGACATTTGCTGAGGCATCAGGGAATTTGCGGCTTGCTCTGAAACCACATGTTGTGCCAGTGTTGTGGTCTCGAAGCAAGAGGTGATGAGCGAGATTGCGCCATCGTAGATTAAGACGGGTGAAGACTTGACAATCTCAAGCAGCGTATCTATCTCAATGACGTCGAGGCGCGGGTTGCTTGCTTTGCTGTCAGCAACGTCACGTGCAGGCAGTCCTGCAATCAGTTCAGCAGTAAAGCCAAGCGCTTGCACGCTCCACACCAGCCTTCGCGTCTCAGCCTCGTCTGAAAGTCTGCTATGTTTGAGCTCAAAGTGGAGCCCACAGGTTGTGACAAGTACCTTGACTGTCTGTAGCTTTCTTGTGTGCTGATGCATGACTGACTTCGACGGGCTTTGGCACCGGTCCCGATAGACTGATCGGCACTGTGCCATTGCAGGCACCTCGCTTTACCACCTCGACATGTCTGCGAGAGGTTGGGTCCCCCATGGACACTCAAGGCAGCTCAGGCACTAGTGCAGACATGTCAGAAAAAGACTTTCACAGACATGCCGACTTGAGCATTGGGGATCTGTTTGGCAAGCTAGAGGAGGTTGTGGAAGAAGCAGGCTTGCCTGAGGCTGATCTTGAATACAGTCAGGGTGTGCTGACTCTGGAGCTCGGCAAGCATGGCACATATGTTATCAACAAGCAGGGCCCCAACAAGCAGCTTTGGATGTCATCCCCTGTCAGTGGCCCAGTCAGATATGACTGGCAGGATGGGCTTTGGGAGTACAAGCGGGATGGTCATAAAATGCATGAAAGGCTTCAGACCGAACTACGGAAACTTCTGAACAACAATGACATTGACCTTGAGCCAGAGCCTGTCATAGGATATGGCCCCGATGTTACCTAGTCAGAAACTCTGAGTGCAAGAGGGGTTATCCCGTTATATCTCATCATATATATGTCTCATGGATCTGCCCTTGTTCCTCTTCTTCCGTTCAGCTTGTCAGCACAGCTTCAACCAGCCCTGCTGTCAAAACCTTAAGGTCAGTAGTAGCTCTACCACTTTTAAGGCAGTAAACCGTAAAGGACCCCTAACAAGCTCTGAAATTGTGCATTGCTGACAGGTCAGCCAGTTGCAACCAGTCCATGTATACACCCTACAGCCTGCAGTCAGTTGATATAGGGCAGGCAACCTTCTAAGGTCATGGCAGCATCTGCTGTACGCTGGCCTTTTTACCGGCGATAATGCCTGATTGTCGTGACGGGATGTGTCGGTGCACACACCAGTTGAATCACTCAAATCTAAGCTCATGGACTCAAAAGTTGGCGTTACAAACGTTACAAACGTTGTGTGCGGTGCATCTGTCAAGCGGTGTGATAAAGTTTGATGTCAACATCGAGCTGAAGCTTCTACAAATGACGTTCAAGCGAGACAAGGGCTGCCACCATGCACTGGAGGGCTGCAGTCTATCAGTATAGGTGCAGAGTCAGCGATCACTGCCCGGACCTCACTTCAAGCCACTTGGAATTCTTGGCGCAATACACAGGCCAGCCAATTGAGACCTTGAGAGAACACGTTCTGACAGTTTGGAAGAAAGCCAAAACAAAGCTGTGGGTGTATAAATGTGTACAAGAGTTTACGTTCCTGACTCCAAGAATAAGTCAGCATCCTCACTATGAGCTGGTGCAAGCAGCACAGCGGCAGCAACAACACGAGAGCAAGCTTTTGCACCTAGACACAGGATGCTGCTTCGGGCAAGACACTCGGCAGCTGCTGATGCACGGCTGGAAGCAGGACCAACTGATGGCCTCAGACTTGGTCTCAGACTACTGGTAAGCTTGACTCAAGACCTGCATGATACCTGTTCAGCAAACAGCAATGTTGCACAATAGGTGCCGGCCAGAGGCAAACTTGGACCTGTCTTTTCACAGACTTGTGCTGCAGGGTCCTAGGAAAGGACTTGTTCATGGACCAGAAGTCCCTGCATGTACCTTTTCTGACAGGCAGCATGACATCATCCTGTGTGGCATCTGCCAGCAACCCAGCTGACCCTGTCATAGGTACAAAACGCTTGCTGTGCTGCATGTGCCTAATGTTTCCTGAAATGCCTAATGTGGATGCATATTGAGCCCCTTGAGCACAAGAAAGCCAAATATATCAAGCCTGACCTGGAAAGGAATGTGCTCATGCCCACCCTTGCCTGACAAATGTATCAGCAGAACCCCAAAGCTGCAATGTTTGCTGCTTGTATCATCATTGCAATCATGCTTGCACGTCTTTTGTCATGAACCGCATGCAGCTGTCATTCAAGGCCTGGTGACATGAAATACCATTGTAGGGAGTTTGGCGGGCGCATTCACCTTCATCTGGGCCGCTGCTGTATTGCATGTTCTGTCCAAGGCAGAGTGTGCCAGATTTCTAACCAACACACACAGTCTGCTATCAGAAGGCGGCAGCTTGTATGGCTGGACACTAGGAGCTAAACAGGCTGGGGCATCAGGCAAAACACCAGATGGCAAACAAGCTCGTTGGGCCCATTCATTGGTGAGCGCCTTATACCTATATTTCCACTCAGGAATCTGGGCGACAATAGTCAGCCAGGCTGATCAGTGCTTTATTTTAGGCTTTGCAGCAACTGTTGTGTCCATGCTGCTTGAATTGTCTGACCCAAGCAACAAGCTTGTTCTGCATCTCAAGTGATACAGCCTTCGATGTTGCTTGCAGGGTTCCTTGTGGGATCTCTTTTTGCATGTAGGATTCAGCAGAGTGCAGATCGATCTTTCAGACGGGGCACTGTGGGGCATAGCTGACAACAGCAAAGATCAGCTTGTTCTCTGCTTTACAGCATTCAAATGACTGCAGTAGTCAACAAGAAAGTGAAATAATTGGCGCTGCACGACCATTTTTTGTCAAGCTGAACAGTGCATACAGTATTCAGGCCTTGATTATGGTCAGGCAGGAATGCTGTATACCTTTTCAGCCCCTATGGCATATGTTTGCTTGAAATGGAGCTGTGACCTCTTGGCCTCACATTGTATGCCATGCAAGCAAGGCATTGACGACACAGTAGCAGATGCCTAGGAGAGACACATGTACTGCGTTCCAACTGTTCCTTTTACTCATGCAGCCAGTCAGCTATTGAACATCTGTACGATTGTGATAATCTTGATTCTGGTGAGTCTGCATATGCATGTCTGTAACAACAAATAAATGCAAACATAAATGGCATATCTGTTATGGCAGCTGAAGGCCACGGAGACACACATGGCCATGTGCCACTAAGAAAGAAATCACTACAGATTTGCACAATGCAATACAGTAGGACTGCATAAGTAGAGATTCGAAGTACGAAATAAAGCCAAGAAACAACTCTATGCAATACATTTATGACATGGTTAACACTTACTACAAGACGCATTCCGCAATCAGCAGAGGACTGCAAAAATCCCTTCAGGTGTGCGCTCTCTATAGCTATGCAATGGAGCCAAAACCAGTTGTAAAAGTATACCTCCTACTCACACACTGTTTTATTCGTACAAATGAGACAATTGCAAACAGCACACACTTATCAGAACGCATCAGGCGCAACTCCTTGCCACACATGCTCGTGCACGCCGGCGAGCGGCATGTCATACCCACAGTCAGCGCCGCCTGCCCTTCTTCTTTTTGGCTTTAGGTTTCCTCTGTGACTGAGAGCTGCCTGTCTCTTGTGACTGTGCAGCAGGCAGTGCCACCCTCCCGCTTGAGCTTGCTGTTGCTGTCTTGTCCCTTGGGCTAGACTGCGATGAGTGTGGTCTGCTGTTTGATGAACCGCCCTGCACCGTTGAGCGCAGGTTTGAACACTTTTAAGGAATGTCCACACTAGCAGAGATCAGGCATAGCTGGCTGTGATTGCAGCTCCAGATACAGTGCCCGTGGGAGGAGAGGACACTGCTGATGCCTGAAGTCAATGCAACATCACATTGCTTGTGAGCACTTTCAGGAGTACAATTCTATGATGCAAACCAGGACAGAAAGCACTTGCAGCATAGAGCCAGCCTACATGTCAGCATGAGGGTATGCTGCTGTCACAACATGCCGGGTGGACAATACAACTATTGCGCCTCAGGCGTTACATGCTGTGAAGCTGGACTACCATGCAAGGTATGGTTTGGTTTGGTTTGCCACCTTAAGCTGCATGGCTCATCAAGCATTGATGGTTCAAAACAGATTGACAAAAATGCTTTCGTGGTGAGCTACACCTGCTGGGGTCTTTGCTGAAGCTGCCTGCAAAATTGGCTTAATTTGGACTTTGCATGCTGCCAGCTTCCGTCTCGTTGCAGGGCAACAGCAGACAGGACAATGCCAGCTACAGCTGCCAATGGCCAAGGCCCAGAATTGCCTTGAGGTTCCGGCAACTTTTGAGCCCGGCGTAGGCGTGCTTCACGCTTTGCTTGCAAAATTGCTGTTGTGACTCTGCTATCGTGAACCTCCGTAGACCAGCCCATTCAGAATAGCTTGCTGTGCGTGTTGTAACTGCTGAGCAGAGGCTCAGACTACGCAGACACCAGACAACTTGAAGAACGAGTATACGACGGTAAGTTGGGTTCTTGCTTAGACCACTTGCTGTGCAAGCAAACACCGGCAGGGACTGCCGTTTCCAGTAGGTATCCTCACGAAACGGACCCTTGCGAAAGGCTGCACGACAACGACTTCAAGCTGACAATAATCTCATGATTGTCGCTCGCTGGAGTAGCGATATGAGCAAGAGCCAGCTCTGCTTACGAACAATCTACGTAGTACGGGCACTACCCGGAGCGCACGGCGTGAAAACGTTACCTGTTATCTTGCTTCACACATTAGGGACAAGCATGCAAAAGGTTTATAGCAAAATTGTACAGCGCCAGACAGCATACCGGTAGCTACGTATACGTGTGAGCCAAATGCACGTGGTGGTTGTCTCAGGAAATGCTTTTCTTGAAGGAAGTGTGTTTGTCTGACCAAATTCACAACAGAACTATGCCTATTGCCCCCAAGCTTTTGTGGAAGAGATTATCTGCCTGCTATCAAAGAATCGAATGAGGAGCTGCACAAGCCTATGGCCTAATAGTATTTGCTAAGTAATAGTATTTGCAAAGTTTGGGGGTTTAACCTGGAAGCTTCAGCCCAGGTTTGTTTAAAATTGGCAAATTGTTGCCACCACCTTTGCCACCTGGTTTGTTACCTTCTCAGGCTTTCAGAAGATCATGAGGAACACCATTAAGCTTGCAGCCAACATTCTGCTCCTATGAGTCTCGTGCAGATGCACATGCAGATGCAGCATTCTTTTAAGGCAAAGTGGTGGTGATCACTCATGAGCCACGGCAAGGGGGCTGGCTTCAAGAACAGAGATGAGAAGCTATAGACACCTGCCCTGCCTGATGAGTTATTCTCCATCGCATACAGCATGCAGCCCCCAAAGTTGTCGCGCTACAAGTCAGAGGGCAACGTCACATACCTCTACGACGTCATAGTCATGCATGACGCTGTTAGGCCATGGAGTTCAGCCAGTCTACCCATCGAGGAAACACAATCTCTCCAGCAAATTTGCTGTGACATTGGCAGCACCCGATTTTAAGCATTCAGGTACTCAGTCCTTGTTTCCTACCTTGGTTTGTTATCAGCTCCAACCACATCAATTGCCGCATGTCTGTAGCTGCTGAGCTTCAGCCTGCCCAGGCGTGACTCACTGTTGGTATGGTCTGGTTGTGGCTGGCAACCACCTCTTGCGCTTGACGGACCTGCAGACTGGCCTGGTACGAGAAGCATACCTTTATAGCAATCCAGAAGGCAGGGCTTTAGTGCAACTGCTGTCAGACAGTCTGGTCCTAGTGTATGTACCAATTCCAACATGTTAAAGACTGCTAATGATGCTCAGCCCAGATAAACATTTGTTGAGTCTCAATGCTGCATGCACTTCGCTGCTGATCATTTGTCTCAGAGCTAGATTGACCTTGAGAGAACCAAGAAGTTTGCAGTTGCTGCAGTTGTAAATCCTATACAACATACCTGTTCAGCGAACTGGTTGACAGATGACTCAAATGGAGTGACAACATTGGCAATGCCCAAACCAGATGTGTGCTGTCATTCCAAGCTGCTAACTTGCTCAAACAAGCAGCTACAAAGCTGAGTGCACAACAAGATAACCTCACTCTGCAAGTGATGTCGACTGCTTGTGACTGAAAATGTTTCATCACGTTACCTGGTCAGTGAGTACTTCATGCTCCACTGTGCCGCAATGTGACTCTGCTGTTGCTGCTGCTCCTGTCATGCTGGCTGTGTGACTCAGTGCTGAAATGTCTGCTTGATGTGGGCAGGAGTAATGTGCGGCTTGGCCTCTTGACTTCTTTCCTGCTGTATCACTTTAACAGGGTAATTGAAATGCACCCTCGAGCTAAAACGTCTAGCTGAGTCACATGGTCTGCACAGGCATAAGAGGCCAGCCCAGCAGGCCTGGCTGCTTTACACACATACAGCTGCAGCAGTAGCATTTGGTGATGTGAGTGCCTGTGTTCTCGTAATGTAAAACGCATTTGGCACAAATCGTTTGGGAGCTTCAGGCATGCAGAGCCTTCCTGCTGCTTAAGGGACCTTCAAGGTAGCACAAGCTTACTGTGAAATTGGCTGCAGTTACAATCTAGCTGACGCTGTAAAGACCAGACAAGTGCTGAAAATGTGGCATGGAGCATTGTACCAATGTTGACTGCAAACACTCTGACTGGCTTGAACAATGGCTGCACTGTCTAATGCTGCATGGCTAGCTTCTCATCCACCCGTCGCTCCTTCTCTTTTTCTAACCATTGAAGCATAAAGTCGATTGTGTTCTCAGGCTTCTTCGTGAACACCTCGGTCATCAAACTGTGCATTAACTGCAGACAGCATTTGCACGGAGTTGCACACACGAAGTGGATTCAAGAACAGCAGCTGGACACCTTGGGACTAGTTCAACTTGCACCTGCTGAAAGTCGCTATTGTTGATATACTCTTCCATCTCCCGCACTTGAGCTGTCTGTGGTAACTGCACCTGCTGTGTCGAAGCCATAGCGGAGATGCTACGTGACCTTGATGTACCCGCTTATGTGCGCTGATCCTGAGCTTTGACTCGAACCAACTTGCATTTGTCTTTGTTCAAATCCCGATCTGTGAGGCAGAGTCCCCAAATGCTGCTCCTCTAACATCGTTTATCAAGGCCTCAGTCGCGGCAAGTTTTGCGCAATCTGCTGGCACGCGAATAGTGAGGCGCTTGGAGCAGCAACAGTGACGCACTCTCGTCACAATGAAACAAAGACTTGCGCGATTGATGACTGAACGAGGCTGTTCAACGCGTCCAAAAGTAAGAGACCGCACTCTTACATTGTCTGCAGCGAAACCTGTGACACGCCATAAGCCTTGAGAGTCCAGGAAAGTGTTCATTGTGATTGTATGCATATGTCCATCCAGTTCCTCAAACCAAGAGGCACAGCACACCCCGCAACTCTGCCTGTCCTGCTTAACACTGAAAGTTTGAACCCGAAATAGCGCCCGTGCTATGCTCGGATGGGGGCGATTGCGTCAGGACCAACCTGTTGAAATGGTTTTTTCCTTAGCAACACAATCCGCTGCGATCTGTGCGTCAACAGCAAGCTAGAGTCGTTGATCTATACACATTCCACAATTGGATTTGTGGGTTGCTCAGGCCTAGATGACCCGTCTTCTGCATAATCTGTGCTTGATGATGCAGACAGATGGTGATGCATTTGCGCTATGGTGACGCACAGCAGATAAATGTGTGGCTGAAGTGTGTGATGGATGTTTCACGCAGGTGACTCACACATGTACCTCAGTAGAGGCCTAGTTGTTGCAGCCAGGCACTGACTTGGCTGATTGACACCAACGATGGATTGGCAGAATATCAATAGCAATCCAATCTCATAGTGACAGATTGCCATCAATAGCAACTCAAAATGCCTCCTGGTGCTGTGGCTCCTGCACAGAAGCAGAGCACGCCAGCAGCAGCGCGTCAGGTACAGCAATGCATTCATTTGATTCCACAATGAGGCTACAGCCCTTATGCAAGCCTCAGACTTTGGCATTCTGGTACTTACAAATATTGTGACGAATGTCTTTGCAGGCACCGCAGGCAAATGGCAAGGCTGTTGCAACCAAAGATGAAGAGCAAGCCACTCAAAAGCTGCTCAAGGATGCAGAGCAGGTATGTGCCTTGCAAAGCCAGGTCGCTTCAACACATGTTGTAGTTTGACGGGAGACCATGCACAAACTGCCCTCACGTCAAACTGGTCTATTACTGCAATGTGCGCAGTCTAGCCTGATGATTGTGTTTTTCAGCTCCACTGCCTTGCCTTGAATAAAATGTCATCAGGTTGTGGAACCTTTGATACAGATTGAGCAAAAGCGCAAAGTGCTCCAGCTGGCCACCATGGAGCCCTTCAAGGAGCCTGCTCGTCCTCTTTCTCACTGGGATTTTGTCCTAAAAGAAATGCGTTGGATGGCTGTGGACTTCACAGAGGCAAGCGCTGTGATGCTGCAAACACTGCTGCTGCACACACCCTGCCTTGCCTGATATATATTGCCTTGCTGCTCACTCAAGACTCCCCTCAAAGCTAGGCTCAGTTGGTCCAGCTTGGCACAGTAAGCTCAGGTGCTTTCTGCATACATGGCAGTAAAGATGCAGTATGGCGATGTCATTGTTGTCATTCTCATGCTTGCTGCTTATGTAGAATGCTTGTTTTGCATGTGATCATGACTTTGGCGAGAGAGTTTTGCATGGCCAATTCAGAGTGTTCACTTGTGATCTAATGAGGTGTTGCTTGATGGTTTGTGCGTCTGATCTAATAAGGTGTTGCTTGATGCAGGAGCGGCATTGGAAAAGAGCAGCTGCACGTGCTGTGGCGCACGAGATTGCTGCTGTTACTCGCAGTTCCATGCTGAAGCACACTGCTGCCATTGATGAGGAGCTTCAGTCTTGTCAGCAAAAGGTGTTGTGCCTTGCTTGCCTGCTTGTCATGCCTGCCGAGAGCCTGCACAGCCTACCTTGCTATCCAACCCTAATGGCTGGTCATTGTTTCATAAAGGTGTACTCTTTGCTGCTCAGAGCAATACACCACGCACAGCAGATTGCCACCAAGAGCAGGCTGGGCAGCTTTCACAGCAGGGCTAAGGAATCGCAAGTGTTGCTATCACAATGCTGCTCACGCCCTGCCTGCAGGAGGCAGAAGTTGCTGATATGTTGAAGGCTAGGATCAACAGCGGCAAGGCAGCCTCGACTTCCCAAGCTGACAGCAAACCAGGCGTGGAGGAAGATTCCATTTTTGCTGATCTAGACACGGATGGTGTGCCCTCCTGCTTGGCACTCAGGCACCTCATAACGACGATAACAATAACAGCAATGATTACGCTTTCCAGCTCATGAGGAGTAGGGTGCATGCAGGACAAGTCTTGCACTCAGGCATCTGCAGACCATGTACTGCACTGCTGTATGTTGCTGCCAGTCCCCACAGTCAGCATCTCCTGCAATGCTACAGATGCTTCTGAACACAACAGTGCCTTTGGACCCTGAGTATTTCCCGGCTTCATAGCAGCAGTCTGTGAGAGGGGCATCTAATTCTGCAGGGATTTTGGCACCTGGTACGCCCTTGAATGAGGAAGCCTTCCTTTTCAGCTATCCAGCCAACGACAAAGTCACCGACTTCTTGTCAGACTACCTTCACAAGATAGCAGAGGCAGAGGTTATTTCACATGAGCTGGTGCGCACACTCAGCCCTCAGTCATACCTTGTCCGAGCCAGCTCTGTGCATGATTGCTCTCACAGCTGCCATGACATTGTGATTGCTCAAACATTTCAGTCAGCCCAACTCCAAGCATTGGCAAAACTCACAGCTCAGCATGCGTAGCTCTTCATTTCACCTCTGACTGCACCTTTGGTGTTGAGAGCTGCTGCAAAAAGTGCCTTCCAGCAACTCAGACGTGCCAACATCTGGTCCTCTGAGGCTTTGACCTTGTCTATCAACACGCAATGTGTCTTTCAATGCAATGTCATGTCAATCCCTTGCTCATCACAAGCCAGAAACCTTTGAAGTACTGTTCTTTGTAACAAGTAGTTATGGGCTGCAATTCATCTGTTTCAGCATAGCATGAGCTGCAACATCTTTTTGAGCTTAAAACAAAGTTGTGCTTTGGTGAGTACTCCCGTACAGGCTCACACCAATGGCTGCTGATATGAAGGCCATTTGCAGCAAAAGAGAAAAGCCAAAACATGTCTAAAATGGTCTCTTGCAGGACATACGGGAGTATGAGCTGGACTACGAGGCAGCCAAGAAGGCAGCTGCAGCTGTGGCCATTGAGGCAGAGAAGGAAGAAGAGCGGCGCATCAAGATGCTGGAGAAGAACCCTCTTGGAGAGCTGCCTGGCTTTGAAGAGGAGGAGGATTTCAATTTTGGTACGATGCTTGCTGTGCTCAGCCTGTGGGTAGTTGGCCTTCTTGATCTTGCAGCAAGCATCAATGACTGTAGAAACATTGGCATGCACCTCCATGCATGCTGTTCATGGGGTCCAGAGCGCAAAACAGACAAAACTCTTTGCCAATTCCATTCCACCTTGTTGAAGACATCACAGCTATCAAGAACACTCTTCCACAAAATACAGTATGACAATACATCCTGCACATACATACTCCCTATTCTACCTTGTTCTTTGATCATGCTGGACTCTGTACTAAGCCTGCATCTGCAGGAGCAATGCCAATCTGAGGAGCAAGTATGTTTTCCTGCTACTTGTTTCAGACCGTTATGTCCTCTGAAATATGCTGCTCCTGCTGCACGGTACTGCAGCATGATTATGGCATTCATGATCAGACATAGCAGATGACGTATTGGATACACCCCAGCACTTGTTTTGTCATCTACTATAGATAAGAAGCCACGGCGCGTCAAGAAGCCGCACCACCTGGACGAGTTCGAGTCTGCCTTTGATGATGAGATGGAGATGCCAGGCCTACCAAGGAGAAGCGCAATCGACCGCAAGCGCAGACTGCCACCTCCTCTCGAGACAAGGTGCACACCACCACTACCTGAAATGCATTATTGTGTGCTCACCAGCCATCTTATGGGAACAGCTCTGATGTTACAATGCCACACCATGTCACCGATTTATTACATTGCAGAGCATCTTGACTCTTTGTGAGCACATGCTGCTTACATGTGTCTCATGTCATGTAGGTTTGCATGCCCATGCAAAGAGCTACTCAGGACTGCACATACCTAGCCCTATAGGGAGGCATGCACGACATGACAAGTGGATGAGTAAATGTACAAGCAACTTACGGCATACTGCAATGCAGGGACTCCAAACAGCCTAGGAGGGAGTTTGTGGACATGGGGCGTAAGTCAACGTCCAAGTATGACAATGGCAAGCGCGTTACCAAGCCGCCACGGCTCAGCGCGCCTGGCACCCGCTTTGATGGCACACAGGTCTGCACTTGCCACCATCAGCTACGACTTGCATATCCACCTGCTTGAATGCAGCTGTCTGCTGTGGGAAGGTTTTGCACTAGTCCCCTCAAGTTTGCAGCATGGCAAAGACTCTGGTCATGCAGTGTGATTGTTACTGCCGGCTGATGCTCTCCCAACAAGCCTAGCTTGGGTCACCTGTGTCATCGTTTTACTTTGTCATTGCTAGACAATGTAGCTCCAAGTCTGCTTGTTTGCAGTCAACCATGCCAGCCCCTCAAGTGCAAGGGCCCCTTACATATCTTTGCAGGTACGGCATCCTGGCACAGCTCCCAATGCTGTGCCCTGGTCAAGCATGGAGGAGCAGCTACTGTGCGCTGTAGTGCATGAGTTTGGGCCCAACTTCGCCTTTGCGGCTGATGTCCTGGGGGCCTGCAGTCAGCTGCAAGGCATTTTCAGGAGGGCTAGCCAATGCAGAGAGAAGTTCAAGCAGCTCACGGTATACATCTGTATCTGGAATGCGCATGACGTCGGGCGCTACGGCTGCATGTCTGTTCCACAGCTGCATCCTCAGCTCATCCTGCATCTGTGTTTGGTCATTGGTAAAAGAAAAGAAAAGAAAAGAAAAGAAAAGAAAAGAAAAGAAAAGAAAAGAAAAGAAAAGAAAAGAAAAGAAAAGAAAAGAAAAGAAAAGAAAAGCAAAGAAAAGAAAAGCAAAGAAAAGACTACACCTTTCGGCGTAAATTCAATGAGATGCCAAGTATTATAACGGGCTGCCCAGGATGTTTGATCATTGCTGTTCTGCTGATGGGCAATACACGCAGTGAAGGCTGTAGCATATACTGCAGGCGTGCATACAGCTGCAAGATAGCAAGCGTGCTGCATGGAGCATACCTTTGCAATGTACGCTGGTGGCTAGCTGTGATCACTCATCAAGACAACATCCAAAACACCATGTTCTGACAGACAAGCTCTTGTCAAGTCCACATCACCCAGACCATTGCAAGTCTGAGGCATGTTTGTGACATGCAGGCCCCCACAGATGGACAGGTGTCTCAGGAGACTGCACTGGCTCAGCAGATAACCAAAGGGCAGGCACGCGAGATCATGCAGAAGTACATGCCTGTTCCGGAGACTGCTCTGCAAACGCACTGCTCCAGCTTGGTCAGCATTGCTGTGAAGCACAAGCAGATGCACATACAGGTGGGACCTGAACCAGCCTTACGTTTGTCTCTCTTCTCCCTTGTCAGCAGTCGTTTTGGTATTTCAAAGCAGCAAAACCTGTCACTCTCCAAGAAATTTTTACCACACACTCAGACTTTTGGCATGCTGCTCGCGCTAACCAAGCCTCATGTATGGAGCTACTCAGGGCTATATGCACCTGACTCAATGGGAAGACACATGTTTCAGTGGATGCAGCCAGCTCTTCTCATGCTGCCCAACTCTTTATATTTCCCCCCCGTAATCCTTGAAAGCATTTCCTCCTGACAATGAGTCTATGCCCTTGACCACATTGGCGAGGACAAAAGGTCTACTCCCTGTTACCCGACACAGTCAGTAGGTGTTGGCGCACAGAACTAGGCTTAGGCTTAGGCACACCCAGTACATACTTAGCAGAAACCCAGCTGGTACATCAGTGACCGCAGTAATTACTCTCTGTTTACTGAGTATGGTTCCAGATGAAAGGGAAACAAGACACAACAGTATGCTGCACAGGCTCCTGTTGTGATCGCTGAAATGCTTCAATTTCTTACCTTTATCCTTCCCTCGCCTTCCCTTCCCTTCATCGTGTCTGCTGTTGCGCACAGGAGCACGCAAGGGAACAGGAGAAGGTGCAGCAGAGTCAGCCCCCTCACCCTTCCCAAGCGGTGGTCCAGCAGGCTGTGCACAGCAAGACCGCCAACCGCCACCTGAACGCGATGGAAATGATCGAGTGGGCCTCCACGCGTCACAAGCGCGAGCAGATCCGACAGCAGCAGCTGGAGCAGCAGCAGGCCCAGGCCCTGGAGCAGCAGCGCCTGCAGGCTCAGCAGGCTGGCATTCCTGGTGGCAGCATGCAGCAGCCTCAGCCAAATGCTGTGCCTGCAGTAAGCAAGCCTCCCTTGCATGTCGGCCTTGCATGTCGGTCTTGCTGTGCATCATGTGGCATACAGTGCTTGGTATTTGGTCACTGAAGCCAGGCATTGCAACAGCAATGCCTTCCGAGCTTATTCAACCAGCTTTCCTGAAAGCCGCGCATACCAGCGTGCCTGATAAGCAGAGATGCTGTGCCTGTTTAGACTTGTATGTGTTGTGCCAGCATGTATGTTTGTGACTGCTGGGGGTTCTAGTGCTCACGACAATTGGCTGCTGTCTATACCTTACTGGGAGTGAGCTTGCAAGCTAGTTGGCAGGCTGGCAGCACTGTGTGTTCATTCTTCATGCCATATGCGTGCTCTGTACAATGTTTGCTGCAATATGCATGGCAGCAGGTCATGTGCAGGAGCTGTAATCTGTGTTGCTCACTGCAAGGCTGTTGTCAAGAGCGTCCAGCCACTGAGTTGTTTGCGGTGTGTCACCACTACATACCCTAAACCATAACCACACTAGCCTTAAGTTGCCAATGTGTTGATGCTAAGTCTGCGTTGACCTCATCTGCAGGTCACAGGTGCTGTTGGAGCCGCTGCAGCCCAGCAAAGCTTCCCGGGGCAGACCATGGGACCCCCCTCACACCCATCCCCCATGCTGCCCGGGACAACCAACGGGGATCCTGCCATGTCGTCAGCCCCAGGAGGGGTGGGGGTCAGGCCCTCCATGGGCAGCATGCCCCCCGGCAGTGGCAGCCCTGCTGTGAACCCTGCCATGCAACCCTTTGCTGGCGGGGCACCTCCTGGAACTGCCCCTCAGTCCTCCCAGCAGCAGCAGCTCATCCTGAACAAGATGCAGCAGTGCATGGCCAACATGCAGAAGCTGCAGCAGATGCTCAACACAGGTGCACCTTGTTGCCTCAGTTTTAACCCCGGCGCAAACAGCAGCCCTGCTGCTTGAACATTGTAAACAGCAACCCTGCTGCTTGACTGTCATAAGCAGACCTGTTGAGGTGGCCAGATCTGCCTGAGTAAGCTGGTGATAAAAGTAAGCAAAAAGAAATTCTGTGTTGCGCAGCATGTTGTCTCGGTCAAACGGTTGTCATTTTGCAGTCTAGATTTGTGACTGCTTTGTCATGCAATCAAAGGTGCATGCTAAGCATGTCTGGCGACATGGCTGCTGCACAGCTGTAACAGCATTCAATGGGCAGCAGCAGCAGTTTGCATGCATACTCAAAGTGTCAAACTCCACCCACCACCTTCGTCCAGAAGCTACATTGTTTGCAGCTCACAGAGTTGTCAACATGCAAAGCAGAGCCCAATTGGGACTAGGCTTGATCTTGTGGCCTGTGCTCTGTGTCATAGAAAGCTGGTGACCAGCGGTTGTCGCCCTTCTGTGGAGTGTGAACCTGCCTGTGTCATGGGTCATGAAATCGCGGCATGCAGGTTTTGGAGCAATAACCATATAGCTTCAAAGTTTTCTTTGACAATCAACCCAGATACAAAACACAAGTTGTGTTACAATTGTGAATGTCAGAAATGCCGACTGAGTGTTTGCTATGATATAGGCAAGAACGGTGCTGGCCAGCCTCTGACAGACGAGCAGAGACAGGCTTACACGAACAACCATGCAGCTGTGCACCGCCACTACAAGCAATTGCAGCTGCAGTATAATGTGCTGCGGACTGGCATGGTGCGCAACCTATCCTTCTAGTATCTCCTATCCCCACAATGTCTCCTGTCTCCACAGTATCCTGCCATCTCCGCTGCTTCCTGGCCATGCTGTGTTAAGCTTGCTTGTCTATAGACAACAGCGCAGCCTCTTGATGCAGAATGCAATGCACTTTGCATAATTTTTCATGGCATTGATGGTGTACCCAGCACAGTCCTTGTACGCCTGCCACCAGTATTGTTGAAGGGCGTCAGGACGCTTTTGTACTTTCGTGCATGTGCTCTTGTCACTGTGTGCATTGTCCTGCTTGGATGCTTGCAAAGATGTCACATTATGTGCCTAAAGTGCATCTGCTGCTATCAGCTCTTGCATGTGATAGTTCATTGCAAACAGGTGCCCAGTGCGTCAGAGTTGCATGCCTGCGCTGCATCAGTACTCTTTGTCGTTGCCTATCACTGCTGACTGCTGACAGCTTTGCTGCTCACAGCCAATCCAAGACGTGCAGCAGCGTCAGCAGCAGATGCAGATGCAGCAGCGGCAACAGCAGCAGCAGCAGCAGCAGCAGGGCATGCAACAGCCAGGAATGCAACAAGCTGGGATGCAACCACCTGGGATGCAGCAACAAGGCATGCAGCAGCCAGGCATGCAACAGCCGGGCATGCAGCAGCCAGGCATGCAACAGCCTGGTATGCAACAGCAGCAGCAACAGGGGTTGCAGCCCATGACGCAAGCTCAAGCGTCACAGGTGAGGCCGCTTTGCAAGCCAAAGTGAAAACGATGTGACCATCGGGTTGAATAGCATTTGGTGGCGAACACCTTGCATTCTTTGTCTGAGTGTTGTTGCGCACAGCTGGGTGATCAATACTGGAGAACGCATGCTGGCAGCTGCTTCTTGCCTTATCAGGGCTCATCTATAAATGTTAACATATCTGTATGAATTAAGACTGAACTCAATGACTTTCTCAAGAACTGCTTTTCTTGCATGCTGCATGCTGGTATCATAGACGCTCCAGCTGAGGAGTTGCAGTCAGTGCTGCAAGACTGCATCGAAACTTTGGTTGAACAATTCACCAATCCTTGCAGTCATTGCAACAGGTCTGAATGACGACTAATTGTGTGCTATGCATGAGTTCACAGCATGCACATTTGTGTCCTGCAGCAAGCCATGAGGCCTCCTGGATATGCATATTCTGGGGCCATGCCTGGGCAGCCCCGGCCCCACATGGCCATGGGTCAGGGCAACATGGGCATGCCCCAAGGGGCCATGTCACCAGTCATGTCAGGCGTAGGCAATATGCAAGCCCCTCAGGTTTGTATAAGAACCAATTTGTATGCCTGCAAATTGTGTTATTTTTCGCAGCACATAGCGCACTGTTGTGTATCTGTTTGCCCTCATGCGCTGTGTTTAAGCATTGCGCTTGACAGTACAGCTACCCCAGCAACTCTGCTGCTTTGATGTCACAACTGTTGCAAGCTCACTGCATGAGGCATCACCAGATAGCGGCAATGTGCACTCAGTCTGCATGTTTAGCCAATTTTGCTACTTGTCATAGTTACTTGTCACTATATACCTGCGGCACCCAGCAGACAGGCAGCTCTGGAGAGACAAAAATTGTCCTGCCCGTACCTAGCTCATCATGAGCTGCAAAACGTTATTATTATCATTGTTGTTGTTATTGTTTTTATTTTCAATTTTATTTACCCAGCTGATGAGCCATAGCATGCAAGCTTCCTTGAGTCTTGCCTGCAGATGAATGGCATGGGAATGGGAATGCCACCCAATGCTATGATGAATCAGCAGGGCATGCATCCCCACATGATGGGCCAGCAACCAACAGCCCCGGGCCTTGCTGGAATGATGCCCCCTCATAGTAGCAGTCAAGCAGTGAGTACACATCTCCAAAGTGACATGTTGATGTGGAGGAAAGCAACGCCTTGTCTGATGAACATTGCGTGATTTTATACTGAACCCTGCATGTGTGCCATGATAGTACCTGATTCAAAGCTTGCAGCTCCATGCACAGCCTCCTTTGCAGTCTTAATCAGGCCAGTGCAGGCTATTTGGGCAAGCAGTACGCATGTTCAAGTGTTTGCCAAATACCATTATGCTTGCGTGGACTGTCAGCTTGTCATGTGTGTTTTGTTTGCAACAACGGTATCTGCATGCGTTACATACCATGTAATGTGACTGCGTGAAGGCCTATTCTGATGCATTCTGCAACTGCAATGCAGATGCAGGGTGTGCAACAGATGCGGCCGCCGATGCCCATGCAGCAGCAGCAGCAGCATCACAAGCAGTAGTGACACCCGTGAATGAATACCCCTCCTTTGGTCTGCTGTCTCCTGTCAACACCTGGTGTCAACTGGCACCTGTAGTGTTGCTCTCCCCCAGCCCACTGCGCAAGATTTGTTTGGCAAGGTTTTGAAACCTCTCATCTTTGAACAGTCTGGACTGTTACTTTTTGAGCCGAGAAGCAGCATTCCTGAAGTTTTGTGAGTAATTTGCTTGACGCTGGTCATTTGCACACTGTCAGTCATAAGCCTCATCGTGCATTGCAATACACTGCTTAGCTTCTGCCAATGAATTGCTGGCATCAGGCTTTGCATGGTGGCTGGTCTAAAAAACAATTGCCATTATCAGCAGATTTTGCACAGCTTGCCTGAACCCTTAATAGCTGGCCTCGGCTGAGGACCAGCTGGACTGCAGTGTCAAACTCTGATCCACTGTGCAAAGTTGCGCAGGGCATTTGCATCGTGACACTGTACAAGCAGCATTGACGTCTATATAGATCTTGCCAAAACTCATGCAATCCGCAATACCGGTACTGTAGTTGCAGCCACGAGCAACTAAACAACATGCACCACACGACTAGAGTCATAACTTGATCAGAATCTGCAAGCACATTCTGACACGTTGCTCTCAGTGTAGAACCTGCACAGTGCTGTGATGCCCAGGATTCACGAACATACAAGTGGCAAAAACCTTTACCAGAGAGCATCCCCGGCAACTGCCATGACAAAAATAGCGTGCTGTAGGGGCGGGAAAAGTTTGTTCAGCTTCGATTTTGATAACAGATACGTGGAGCTATGACAAGAAGGATGACACTCGAAACGCAATCCGAAGACAAACGGACTGCGAAGAGCCACGCAAAAAAAAAGATGACTATGACAACAGGCACTTGTAAGCGAGGTGTCCCATCATGGGAGTCCCATGTGGCCCACTAGATGCATGTGATTGCAACCCCTTTAGCGTTCAGCAGAATATGTGCACATGAACGAGGGAAATCAAGTGGGCTGGCCGTTGCGCCGACGATGCTTTTGTTGCATATGCCGACAAGAGCACGGACGTTGGACCTTGGCAAGCGCAAGTTGCTCTCTGTGCAGACGTAAACAGTGATGACAGCTGCGAACAGGACCCTCACACATGTCCGAGAATTTGACCAGGATCCGGCATTATGTTCGTTGTCGACGATCCAACAAATCCGCAACATATTTGAGGACGCGACGCAGAGTTTGCAGATGGGTTCTGCAGCTGACCCCATGCTGAAGCAGTTGAAGGGTATGCATATACGCGGCTAAGCTGACATCCAAGCAGCGAGCAGAGTCTCGTCTGCGTGCGAACAGTACTAGAAAAACGTCAGACAGCCCTGACTCATACAATTTGCGCGCGCAGACGCGCTCACGTCTGGGCCACTGCTGTGTACCATAGCAGTGCACAGGCGGATTGGTGGAGCAGAGCAGTTGCCTGATTTCGACTCCGTCCACTGGCATGCTCAGGCAGTCGCGTCTCTGGCAGCTGCAAGAATGTTTGGTGAGCGTCAGCTTGAAGGAGGCTGCAGGCTTTGCACCGTCTGCATTTCGTGTACACATCTGAACCCCAGGGGGCCAGAGCCCTCTATTTCCCCCCCTGACTCTGTAGCTGCCTAAACACAACAGTGGTGGTGCAGAGTCACAGGCAGAGGACTTGAAGACAGCTTCAAGCCAGCTGATGCAAATGTTTTTACCTGGGTATCAGAGAAACCAACTTCAGCGTTCTCGCAGGTCTGAATTCTGAGCTGCAAGATCTGCACTGTCAGCACAGCGCCGTACACCCTGCACATTAATTGTCAAGTGTCATACAGCTCATTGGAATTGACGCTCAAAGATGTGACAGGGCCGCCGCAGTAGGCATGCTTGCACACCTGATGGTGCATCATGCAGCTTGCTGGCATATATATATTTACACTGAAAGCATTCCGTACGCTGAATGTCATACGCCCAGCTTACACCGCTATGCCTTACACACGCTACATATGCCGAGTCTGACATTTGGTGTCTGACATGCATTGACATGTCAATGCTGGTAGCACACAACTCACACATGCTTAACTCCATTCAACTCATCAGTACCAGTCAGGCACCTTGTTTCAGGATATCAAAAGCACAACGCCCCACAGTTGTGTAAAGGTTGCAGCGCACATTGTCCATTATCTACAAATGCTATAGCCCATTTACTTGCACTTCCGCTCCATGCACTGAATGCCATGCCAGATTGAGAGCACCACCTGGGCAGCCCAATGTAATACTTGTCTTCTTATCAAATTGACGCCGAAACGTGTTCGTTTCTTTTCATTTCTTTCATTCAGAGCACCCACAGCAGCTGATGCTGTCCTGCAGAGCCATTTCAACACTGTTAAGGTGCCTCAGGTTCTGCCTGACCTCAGAGGGGCAGCAAGCTGCGCTTGCAGCTGTCATCTGCCTGGTGGCTTTGCAAATCTTCGCTGATGATGCTGCAGCTCTGCAGGTTGGCTCACACCTTGCATGCGCTTTGCTGTACTGTTGCATGCAGATATTTGCTGATGACACAGCAGCTCTACAGGTTGGCTCACACCTTCCATGTGCTTTGCTGTACTGTTGCATGCGGTGAGACTTTACATGCTGACCACACAGTATCTTACTGCTTTCACAGCTGCCTCATACACTTAGTTGGCTCACACACTAACTCAGCTCACACACTGACTTGGCTCACACACTACCTTGGCTTACACATTAACTTGGCTCACACACTAACTCAGCTCACACACTGACTTGGCTCACACACTACCTTGGCTTACACATTAACTTGGCTCACACACTAACTCGGCTCATATACTGACTTGGCCCACACACTATCTTGGCTCACACATATGCACACGCAATGTGGATCAGGTGTTGTGATGGACCAACACTTTCAAATGCTGTTTTGTGTCCAGTTTCGACTGGAGACGTGTATAATTTCTTCTGAGGTGTTTTGCTTGCAATCTTGCACGCACCTAGCTCAACATGAGCCAGGGAATGTTGGTTGTTTTTATGGTTGCTGTCATCACGTGCTGTCTCACATTGTGTTGGATGCAGGCTGTCACTAAAGAGGCAGCGTACAGCCTGGGCAAGAACAGATCTAGTGTCAGTCAACTGGCTGCTTGGGCAATCACAAGCCTTGCCTGCAGAAGCAAAGCTGACTGTGACACCGTAGCAGTTGCAGGTACTGTGCCCTGCACAAGACTGTCTTTGAGTCTTTGGCAGAAATGATGTAGCTATAGTCTTGTACCTGTGATGCCCTCTAGGTCCTCTGTCCTGTCTGTCCTTTGACTGTCTTGGAATCATGGCCGGGATGATGCAGCTGTAGTTTCATGTCTTTGGTGCGCTGTAGATTTGCTGTGTTGCCTATCTGTCCTTTCACATGATTGTATACTGTAAGTCTTGATGTCGGTCAGCTGTGCATGGTGAGTGCGTGCAGGCTGCAAAGCATGCGTGTATGATGAGCATCATGCAACACACTTTGCAACCACACGTGTGTTTGCATGCACAAATGTGGGTCTGCTGTTTTCTTGCCATTGTTTGCTGTTGAAAGCATCAGATGGACACACCAGGTGTTTCTGAGGGCCTCAGGAAATCTTGGTGATGCTGTTGTGAGCAGAGTACAATTCTGCCGCTCCAGAGCCATTGAGTCATGCTTGTAGACTTTGTCGGACGACAGACCTGTCTGTCTGTTTGTCTGACCTGTCTGTCTGCATGCTGCTGGCTGAGCTGATTATGTTGAGTGCATTCACAAAAGCCCTGATTGAAAACCCTGCAGGTGGCAGCAGTGTGTTGGTGAATCAGCTGCAGTACCAACCCTTGGAAGCCCTAGAGGGTCTGGGCGAAATGGCAGAGCTGCATGCCGAATTAGTGTGGGACTCCTTGCTGACGTTCTCAGGCACGCCTGTTTACTCTTCTGTCCAATTTCTTGCAGATAACAATAACAATGCTTATAAATTCGCTTTCCAGCTGATGATGAGCTAGGACATCATGAGCTGACAAGTCTTGACTCTCCAAAGCAGTCTGTCAGGTCTACCAATCCGACAATTTTGACAATGACGCGACGCAACACAGAACTTGCAAAACATGGTGCCAAACATGTTCCAACAAGTCATACGCTCCTGTCTTAGTTGTGGTTGAGCTGTACTGTTGAGCCAGTTGACTGATGTGCATTGACAACTGGGTCTTAAGCTCATGCAGCTTTTGATTATCATCCTGTTTACCATAAGCCCCTTTTTGAGCTGGTATAGTTGCGTGCTGCAGCTCACAGTGTGACATTTTATGCATGGGATCAAATACAGTGAGCTTTGTTTGTACATGGTTCACGGGAAAACCTATGGTTACGAATTGCATGAATGAACAAACAATGTCACTTCATATTGCTGTTCCTGCACGACTGACGCTGCAGTTACCACCTGCGTAATGTACGTGAACGCTGAAGTAGATAGGCAGTATGTTTTGCGGTCTAAAGCAAAAGGCAAACAGTCGGTCAAAACAGTAAGACACATGCACTGACAAAACTATCATTCATTTCATGTTATTTGTGCTGCGCTCCAGGCTTGACCAAGTTGGTGGACCAGACCAAGGCTTTTGATCTGCACAATGAAGCAGGCCTGACGGCATTGAGCAGGCTCATCAGGGGCCTCCATAAGCTGATACAGCATCCACACAACCAGGTGTGCTTCACTTTTTAACCAAATTTGCTGCCTTGCAAGAGTAGCACATGGCAAGAATAGCGCATGGCAAGAGTAGCGGATGGCAAGAGTAGCGCATGGAATGGCCTTTGCATGATGTCTCACTGTCGATTTGGTGCCTCACAGTATTTCTGCTGTATTGATTCAATTGTGTAGCATAGTGGCGTCACACTGGTATATGGAGTTAGTGCATAAAGCTGAAAGCAACCTGGGCCAGGGGTTTGGTTTGTTGCATGATTAGGTCAATTCTTTTCTATTTTCATTACAGCTGATGGTGCAGACGTCTCCAGTCTCTAGGCTGTTGCTGCAGTCCTAGAGTTTCCAGGGCTGACAGTACAATCTTAGGTTTTTCCAATGTTGTCGATGCAATCTTAGGGTTGGCAGCCTGTTGGTGCAAGCTTTATAGCATGAGCATGACTCAGCAGCAGATGCATCATTCACATTTGCAATGGCATGGTGATTGTCTACCTGGCGCGTCTTCTTGGAATGTGCCAAATCCTTTTGATCGCTGGTTTTGATCATTGGTTGTGAGACAGCAGTTGCAGCGTTCAACAGCCACATATGACACAGTCAATTGTTCTGTGTCTACTGTTTGCCTAGACCAGCAGTTGGTAGCTCAGCCAGTTGTGTTGCTGTTGTGCTCAAACTTAAGACTCGCCAAAAGCTTGACCTAAAGTTCCAAATCCAAATGTCACCTGCCTGCACTAGCTTCTCATGCTGATGCTTGACATCAAAGGCACTCATGCTTTTTGTACAGATTGCTCTCTGCTGAGTCTAAGCTCAGTGGATCAACATGAGGTGCTTGTGGTTACACGTGGCTACATGTGGTTACATGTAGTTACGTGTGGTTGTGTGTGGTTGCAGGCTGCAGTCTTGCAAGAGCTGAAGAGCAGTGAAGCGCTGGAGCTCTGTTTCATATGTGCCAAATCTGGGGTTGACACTGTGTCAAAGCCAGCCATAGACTGCCTGGTCCTGATCTGGCAATGGTACCTTCGAAAAAGCCCCTCGGCGTCCTTTTCCCTTACTCAGATTAGCTGCTTCCTTCCCAAGGGGATCCTGTCCACTTCTGCCTCTGACGGTGGCGTGCTTGCTGAAGTACAGCGGCAGGCAGCGCTTGAGGCCTCCACAGCTGTGGCAGGACCTGTTACAGCTGGAGAGGCCACAGGCACAGCTGTGGCGCCCTCCAATACAGCGGTGGCCAGGGATGCCTCGCAACTGTGGTCTGTGGAGCCGGTGATAGACTTTGCGTTTGAGAGGGCTGTTCTGAACAGCCCTGCCGCGCAGCCAGGAACTGTCCCAGCCCTGCTTTCACAACAACAGCGGCTTGATACTACCCCAGCAAGTGACCCTGGGGCTGATGCTGGGCTCCCCCAAAACCCCTCCAGATCTGCCCTGCTGCCTCAAAGAGCCCCCCCTCCACCTACTCGTGATCAATCTAGGGTATCCAAAGGGTCCACTGCCAGCCCTGTCAGCTTCAGGGCTAAAGCAGATGCTGCCCCTCCAGAGTCAATCGTGTCTCAGCATACCTCTTCTTCAGCGTCGCCAATGGCACCTCCTTCCTCCAGCCCTGTGGGCAGAGGGCACTTCCTGGCAAGCCCTGGCAGCCAGCATAGCCCCTCTTCTTCTGTGACCCAAGAGCCCTTTCCTTACGCCCAAGATTATGTGCGCAATACCCCTGACCCTAGTTCCAGCCCTAGTTCATACCCATACCCTGCTGCTGAATTCAGCTCCCCTACCAAATCCAGCTCTGCTGCCCTGTCAAGACAGTCACTACAGCAGAGCTCCTTCTCAGCTTCCACAGCAGCTTCCAGTACTGACAGCTCTCTTTTGGCACTTTTCAGATCCACAAGCGTATTGTACCACCAACCGCAGCCACATGTGTTGGATCATGACAAAGGTGCACCTGCTGATGCTGCTGGGGCACAGACCCCTTCTTCTACATCAGCACAGGTCATCACTCTCATGGAGCCTCAGGCTGAGGCAGACTCCTCCAGGGCTCTTGGCAATGCCCCTGCAGAGGGCTCTGGTGGCCAGCCTGACCAGGCACTGCCCTCCCAGCCCCCTGCCCCTTCCTCCTCTTCACAGAGCGCAGCACCCAGGCAGACAGACTCCCTTGAGTTTATCCACTCCTGGCTGGACACCAACCCTGAAGGGCAGTGGTCGCCTTTCCCCTTCTCCCATCAGCCTTCCCCTGTCAACTCACAGCCTGAAGGGCTGGAAAGGCAAATGTCTGCCCAACAGGTTCCCTCAACACCAGAGGCCAAAAGGCCTGCCCAGAGGGCTCTGCAGTTCAGCCCTATGTCAGTCACACAGCCTGGAGCAGAAGTGATGCATGCCCACCTGGGTAAGCTCTTCAGCACTGCAGTTTTGATTATTTTCCTTCTGTGAATATTCTGCTTATATAGAAGTAACTTACAAATTCCGATTCTACATTTGACAGAACTTGCCATAGAAACACTGCGAACAATGTAAGCCTTGCATGCAAAGTGCTGTGCCTAGTTTGTCTGTACTGACTCTCATGGTCTTGGGTTGACTGCCAGACAGTCTCTCACACATACAGTGCTGACAACGCAGTATGCAGTCATGTTTTGGACACTGTTGTCCTTGCTGTGCTGACACACCTGAACATGAAGCACTCCACACGCTGTGTTGCAAGTCACCACGTCAGGCATCATATTGCAATTGCTACATAGCATTGCATCTTGTATATCTTATTCTTAGCCACACACTGTAGTGAAATCGTTAACAATTCCAGCCAAGATGTTAGTGTGAGGAATGTGATGATGAACTGTTATTCACTCACCGCAGTGAACTAATGAGTTGCTCTTGATCACACAGTGTTTCAAATCACTCACTGTACTGCAATCTGCCGCTGCTATGCCTGCTTTGTCTGATGCTAAGTGTGTTCTATACAGGCAAGGTACCATCTCTGGAGGATGCATATCTGAGGAAGCGCAAGCTGAGCAAAGGTCCAAACCCTGCTCATGAGGATTCCGCTTGGGGATCCTTTGATCCCCAGGTTGCCTGGAGCGCATCAGGCAGCTCCTTAGTCACCACGCCACGGCGGGAATCTGCAGCGTCTTGTGACACACACACTCACACAGAGAACCAGTCTGTGGCTACGATCGATAACGTATCTAAACCATCCGTAGACAGTCCTAGTAGACTCTCTGTGGAAACCACTACCAGATCTCCTGACCCTAAACCCTCCCATACTCCAATCAGGGAGCCTGTTGCTGCTGCCAACAGGCCAGCAGTTGCTCCCACCAGTAAGACATCTCTTGATCTGCCAGGCGGCTATGCTGTTACTCCTTCCAGCAGATTGTCTCTTGATGGGCAAAGCACTTTGCCTGTGGCCAAAGGCAAAAAGTGGACCAAGTTTTTGACCTGGTTGACTGATCCGGACACCAGGGATGCCGCAAGGGCAAAGAAGAGTGGGAAACCTGTCAAACGAGGGGCGTTGTATGATCTGGCTACTCCCATTGGCAGGTGCCCGGTGTAAATTCATTGGAAAAAGATCAAAAAAGGGCTGGTGTGGTGCAAGGGGTCGATTTTCAACACTATAGCTCGAAGTTTTTGGTGTTGGTTTTGTTGTCTGTTGATGTTATGGCAAAACAAACAAACGCTTTTGGTTCTACCTGTCCAGTTTGCTTGGGACTATTCTTTTTGCCTTCTGCACTTGCATGTCTAGATCTTTAGTTCAGACAATGGCATATGCCGGGCATGTCTGAGGACCACTGTGTATAAAAGATCATGTATGTGTAGGTGTTAGCTTATACCCATTCAGTTTTGATTCTGTCAAGCGCTTTTGTTCAAGTCTCGTATACTGCACCGTCTCTCTGTTGATAGCAATCGGTGGTCAATGTTGAGTGAGTCTAGGTGCAGCTTGCTCTGCAAATGAATAAGTCTCTGCACACACTCAATGTTCAGGTTGGCCTTTGCCTTTGGACAGTTTTGAACATGGTAGTTTGTTGATAATACATGCAACATGCAGCGAGATTACACACTGCCTGGTGCCTAATTGGTTATGACACTGCTGCATTCCTGCTGTTCTAATAATTACAACCAGATCTTTGCGTGGTAATGCCAAGCTGCAGACGCTAAACAGGATGTCCTCAGGAAGCCCGGCGTACTTGCTGCTGCTATTGGGTGTGATGATCCCGACTTAGAGGACAACATGCAGCTGGCTGCTATTCGTAACATACCAAATCAGAACTACTGTGATGGACGGTTCAAACAGACGAATCATCGTTTGTGTTTTGCACGCCGTGCCATCACTTGCACCAAGCTTTGTCCAGGCTCAAATGCGACTTTGTAATTCATCCACGGACAAGATGACAGGTGACACTGACAACGCCTTTCGACTAAACTCATAGGGCTATGGGCTGACAATAGTCTGAGTCAACATACTCTCAAACAAAGCAGGCAACATGTGGTCTGTGTGTATTGTACTACAAAGCGTATTCGAGGTCCATAGCATTTGTGCAGAGCTCATCCTGTTCCCGCTTGTGTACATCTGAAAAGCCAGTGGCTGGTGAAGCGCTGGGCTGACGTCCAGCATATGGTACATGGGCAGGCACCTGCATCAACATAACACTCCTGAAATCCATGATTTGTAGTCCTGCAATGTATGACAATCAAACTGAGGCCGACACAAGACTGTTGCAGCCAGATGGTGTCAGCATGTTTTTAGGCAACCGCTTGGCTGGCACGCTGCATTTGAACCTGGAGAACAGTGCAGAAGAGGAGTGGGAAGGCCAGCAGGCCTGCATACGACCTTGTGTCATGATGACCATGTTGAATCCCTGACTGACCATGTAAAAATCCCTGACTGATCATTTAAGATCCTATACTGACTGGCAAGACTCAGATTGCAATCACAGTACCCACATGCAACAGGTCTGGAAAGAGCGTCAAGTAACATACCTTGTTCATTGACTCTTCAATCCTAAAGCTAGCAACAGCGCGCAGCAGGTCCAGGAAACAAGGTCAATGAGCAACGCTTAAGGCCCAAATTGAAGCCTTGAAGCCTAGTAACAACATGCAGCAGGTTTGGAGTGAGTGTGTGGGCAACAAACCTCACGGTCCTCGTTCCTCATGCAGGTCTCCAGGCGGGGGCAGATGTGGGTGTAACCCCCCATGTTCATGGGCTCCTCCTGGCACCACAGGAACTCAGCATTGGGGTAGCGCCTCAGCTCCCTCTGTACCAGGTCAAACGGGAAGGGCACCAGCTGCAGACACACACATGCACTTGTCTTGGAATGTGTGTCATTGTGTACATGCTCTGTACCACGTCAAAGGGGAAAGGCACCAGCTGCAGACACACACACACACACACACAGACACACAGGCACACACACACACACACACTCACGCGCGCACTTGTTTTGTAATATATGTCGTTGTGTCACTAGGTACCAGGTCAAAAGGGAAGAGCATCAACTGCACACAGACATAGACACAGACACACATCTTTGTAATGGCGCGGTACCAGGTCAAATGGAGAGGGCACCAAATGCACACAGATACGGACAGAGAGAATCAGACACAGATACAGACACACATGCACAGACATGCATTTCTCTGTGCATGTACAAACATTGTCACATGCAATGCCCCAGGTGATTGGTCATCATCTGCTCAGGAAGTCTGGTTGCGGTTAAGCAGGACAGGCTCAGGCGCATCAATCGAACAAAAGCATGTCAACAGGCTTGCAGAATGGGAAGAAGAGGGTGCAGTCGCAAGGGTTTTGCGAATTTCACATCAACGATGGACAGCAGACAGAAGAAGAGGCCAGGGACCTGTCGCAACTGATACATGCAGGCAAAGCTCTTCTTCTTGTATCTACACAAGAAGACAAAACAGCCGAAACAGCTGTCAGTAGTCAGAATACAAAGAAGAAGAAGAAGAAGAGCAGGACCTGCTCCAGACGGATGATGGCGACTTCCTTCTCCTTCTTCAGCTCGGCGCGCTTCTTCGCCAGCTCGTAGTACACCTTGCCGCTGCACATGACCACCCTCTTGAAGCCCTCCTCCTTGGGGGGGGTGGGGCGACCTGCAGCCCCCACTCACTTCAACTCTGGCCTACCTTGCCTTACTAATGCACAGCTCTCTGTTGTCTCATGCACAGCTGTCTGTTGTATTATGCACAGCTTTCTGTTGTCTTGTACACAGAACAGCTGCTGCTTGATGCAACGAGGACCGCATTGTCTGCGTGAATGTGAACAAAACAAACGAAACAACCTTATGACGGAGCTGCTGCTTGATGCAATGATGACCACATCGTCTCCATGAATGTGAACAAAACAAACGAAACAATCTTATGGCTGAGCATTGCACATCAGCAAACAGACATGCAACACTCCAACTGCCATCTCACTCTTACTGTCAAGTCTGCCTGCATAACTCAGAAAACAATACAAGCCTCTTGGCAAAGCTCTGCATCATCAAACATGAGCCACAGACAAAAGCCATTGTCATGATGACCAAGGTGTGCGCTGACCTGTCTTCTGCTGAGGCATCCATGATGAGTCGCTTGAATCGCACTCCCAGGATGCCCTTGTCATCAGCCTTGTCATCAAACTCCCACAGGCCTGATTTGGCATCAGGGTGCCTCAGCAGATTCTTGGGGGCCACCACCAACAGAGGCTTCCTGAACTGCCTATGAATCTGCAACACAAGACGTCTTGTGTACAACTGTGCCTGGCTCATGCAAGCATTAAATGTATTCACTTCCCAGCACCTCAGTGTATTCGCATCCTAGCACCTCAGTGTATTCACATCCCAGCAGCTCAGTGAATTCACTTCCCAGCAGCTCAGTGCATTCTCTTCCCAGCATTCACATCCCAGCGGCTGCCATGAAGGTGGTCATGTTAGCAAGGTCAATGACCATCAGCACCAAAAGGCTTCTCTTGATCTGCCTCAACAAAACACTCTGCCAGCCTCTCTGGCATCTTTGAATCCTCCCAAGAAAGGTTGTGCTGTCCCATGGTGGGAGCTTGTAGATGCCTGATCAGGCTTTAGAGACCCATTAACCAAGACTGCTGCTTTGTTCCTCACTGGCTTTCATCAATCAATTGACGGTTACCGTCTTTGAGCCTCATCGACTGATGAGCCTCATCAGTCGAGTCAACAGACAATGGTTGGGAAAGCAACATACACCATATGGACTGAGTCTTCAAGGCGTTGAAAAAAATAGCATTTGAAAAGAACTGCAGATGCAATGCTCTTTTCTCTCTTGAGACGCTTGATTCCGTCTCAAACATGTGGGAGAGCTTCTGGCTATATCAGTCACAGACTACCAAACAGACCAGCAGTTGCTGTAGCGGGGCGCGTGCTATGACTGATATTTAGGGCCTATCAAAACGTATTAGGGGTTCCTGCCAGATGCATATGCATTGCAACTGACCAGAGAGGAGACGCATTATAGTTGTGCGCTGCTTGGTGCCTTACAGCATCAAGCCAATACCTTGTAACTACTTGCTGTGAAGCCTCTCCCTACAACAACTGGTTTCGAAGCCTTTCTTTGAAATGTCAGGAGCTATTGTCAACCAGAACTCTTCTGACACCTTGATGAAAGGCTCTGAAACCAGTTGTTATAGGGAGAGGCTTGATAGCAAGTAGGTGCAGGGTACTGGCTTGATCCTGTAAGGCACCAACCAGAGCGCAGCGATAATGTGGTTCCTCTCTGGTCAGTCGCAATGCATATGCATCTGGCAGGAAACCCTGTTACATTCTAATAGGCCCTAGCTATCAGTCAGAACATGTGCGCCCTAGAACAGTCGCTTCAACATGCATCGTTCATCATCACACATGTCAGCTCTGTATTTACAAACAAGAACTTGGAAAATTTCATGGACCTCTTTCAGAAGCGCCGTCTGAGAACCACTTGAGCACGCTGAAAGTTTTGCATTTGCGTTCTGACATGAGTCAAAGCTGTTTTCGATCCCAAAACATCTGAATCAATTCAGAGACGTCATCCCTAAACTGCAAGTCTGAACTCAGAAATGCCTGGGGACAGTAGAAACGTATGTCTACATTGTGGAGATGGTTTAGGCATACCTGACGTTACTCTTACTATTACTATTTAGTAATATTACTATATTATTATTATTATTATTATTATTATTATTATTACTACTACTACTATCATCATTATTGCTATTTCTGGTGTGATCAAGGGCCTACCTGGCGTCTGAGGACGTGGAAGTAGTTTGCCGGGGTGGTACAGTTGACCAGTTGCCAGTTGATGCGCTGGGTGGCCGACCCCAGGTGACCCCCCGTGAACCACTTGCTCTCATCAATGGGGGGTGCATTGTAGGGGTCCTCATCAGACATCTGCAAAAACCTCTCTATCCTACAGCTGCTGTGCTCTGGACCCTGCGAGAGCAGGTCATACAGCTTAGGGTTGTCACTGGACCCATACTTTTTGGTAGAGAAGAATGAGTGGGACCTGTTGCAGCCATTTGTGAGAGTCATCCAGATTTTGTGACCTTAGGGGGTTCAAGGCATACAGTGTGCAGGAAATAGTCCTTGATCACTAAGCAAACAAGCCTTTAGACAAAACCGATCCTCTATGACATGCATGTAATGCATCCAGCAGTGACTGCAAACACAGCAATTTGAGAAATGATTTTCACGTTGGCTTGGATGCAGCAACTGCAGAACACAGCAAGGAGTGAGACATTGCTAGGGTTTGCTAGGGCCATGCTAGGGATCAGGGCATGCCTGGCCATTGATTCTTGTGACGACAGCATGTGGTGAGAGCAGGTCATGCCGGACCATTATAACCTTGAGGCAACAGGACGACCAAGCCAGTCTGGTGATGCAGCTACTGCAAAACAGTCAGCATGGGGTGAGAGCAGCGCGTACCTGGCCATCATAACCATGGGGCAACAGAACAACCAGGCCAGTCTGTCTGAGCCACTTGGACTCTCCACTGGACAGGAACTGGTCAAACACCACCTGCAACACCAAACAAATGAGTTGTGTGACGGAGGAGTTTTGGCGCTATCCTGTGCAATCTCATGCAACCAGGATCAACTACAAGCGAGCCACAGATTGGCATCATCAGATTTTCTGGTTTTGTAACAGCGCGGCACAAGCTGTTATGAGAGGGCCATTGTTAGCACAACACATGAGCATACATTCATGATGCCTCTGATATTTGGGTTTGTCATAAGGACTGACAGACTTCATTCTGCATTGAGAAAATTCCACGTAGTTGCGGCCACTCACCTGAGCACCATTGGCGAAATCACCAAATTGGGCTTCCCACAGGATCAGGCTGTTAGGGTTTTCCATGCTGTACCCCAGCTCAAACCCTAGGATGCCAAACTCTGACAGGCTGCTGTTGCAGATGGTGAACTGGTAGGGCTTCTGTCCATCAAAGACATTCCCCAGTGGGAAGTAGCGCTCGCCTGTCTTCTGGTCATGCACCACAGCGTGCCTGTGACTAAAGGTGCCCCTCTCTACATCCTGACCACTCATGCGCACATGGTTGCCTGCACAGTGCATTCCGCAGCGCGTTTTTTCGTTTTTCTCATGTTGATATTGTTGGTAGACCTTACAGAGATGCGCAAGATAGACGGCTTTGGAGAGACAGGACTTTTGCCACATGTACCTAGCTCATTATGAGCTGGAAAGCGATTTTATTATTATCATTATTACTACTGTTCCCTTTTTTGTTTGGTCCAGAGTTCAGTCTGATGTCCTTTGTTGTCCTCAATACGATGAAAAAATGTTGAGTGTGGGAGACTTCTGCAGGTAGATACGGAGTGTTTGTGCACGCACTGGGGGGTCAACAAGCCTGGGTGACAAATCACATCTGATAGTGTGCTGATCTAGATCCTGCCTACGCAGATGCACATGGTTGCCTGCAAAGCACATTGAGGGAAGTACGGTCTAGGACCCCTGCATATAGACTGCCTGCAGAAGCCGACAAGGATTTAATGTGTAGGAACTCTACATGTAGACTGCCTATATTTAGGGTTTAGGGTTAGGCCTAAACCCTAAACCCTATCACAGTGAGGTTGTCAGCACTGTCTGCCTTGCTGTCTGTATCACCAAGGCGAATGCAGCTGCCAGGTCATCCAGGCGTCGACCCCTCAATATGGTGTAGGGTAAAGAGAATCTAAATGCAGCAGCCAGCTCATTCAGGCATGCATCACATTGGCTCCTCTGACTGGCAGAGGAGGATGCATACTGCCCCCCCCACCTCCCCCCCGACGCGCCCTCCCTTGTTTCCTGAGGCTTCTAACACCCGAGAGTCAGAGGAGCCGGAGGTTCTGAAAGCCTCAGAAAACAAGGGAGGGGGCGGGGGGGATGGGAATACAGTATGCATCCTCTTCTGCCTGCAACTGTGCACATTGCTGCCTGCCAGTGGTTTGGGCAAAAAGTGCGTCGGCAGTGGCATGGTGCACATCCTTGCTCTGGGGGGATGTAAAAGGCCATTTCAGCCAGATTCTGCTAATCTGAACATTGTATACTAATTTGGGCCGCAAATGGTGCACAAATTTGCAAATGGGGCTCAGGACTTGCAATTTTATGATCTGCCTGTGAGCCAAACTAGTGTGATCTGCCAGTGTAAAGCACAAATCCAGATGCGGGTCTTGCCAGAAAAGAAGAGAAAAGAAAAGAGCAGAAAAGAGTGCGGGTCTTGCCAGCCTACCTTCGCTGACCAGGGTTCCAAAAGCCAGAGCCTCAGCAAAACCCCAGTCCACGCCCTCACCACTCTCTATAGCCTTGCGGCGGCCGTCAAAGACCCTCTTGATACCCTTGTGGGGGTTGAACCCCTCTGGCAGGCCGCTGATGGACATGCCAACCTGTAAAGTTGGCAAATGCATCAAATAAACCAATCAAAACAATCAAGTTGCACCTCTTTTCCATTGAGAAGCAATGGGTGCACAAGGAGTACCCTCAGACAAGCAAGCACACTGGACTAAAGATTTTTGTTTAGTATGTCAGAGACCCTTGGGTGCAATTAGTGTCTCATGTTAGTGCATGTTGGCTCACAGGACTAGGCTTTAGGCGCAAATAATAAATACCTGGCCAGAACAATTAGCTGGAACCATGTAATTTTTTTTTATTTTTATTTTTATTATAATTATTATGATGTCAGAGGCCCTCAGGTACACCTGCCCTCAAGCTTGGCTATTTAAGGTTGACAAAGTTTAGAGTCTAGGGTTGGCAAGAATTAGGGACACCCTATTCAAGCTTGGCAAGGGCAGGATGATGATGCCCCTCACATGGCAGCCCCCATACAGGCAGTGCACAACATGTGATGCAGAAGGTGCAGTGTGCATGAATGATCGGCAGCATATGGGTGATCTACTTGGGTCACTGGTGCTTGATGTCATTCACAACATTGATCTGACTCAGACCACTGTGCTGACAATCAAGTGTCGCAGAAAATGTCAAGATATTCTGTTATACAATCTGCAGCAGTACAGCACCCAATGAAATGTTGAGTCAAGATGTTGTGCTCACGTCTACCATTCACTGATGCGTATCTTGTTGCAACTAACATGTGTGATCTGCCGTATTGTGTGTGTGCGTTTTTCGCTATTTGCCAGTTTGTGAAACACCACTGCCCCCCTGAACACACTGGGACACACGCAGGCCCAGGTGCAGACATGCGCACAGAAACACCGGAATAGTGCAGAGGCAGATGTGAAAACGGGCATAATACTACCACAGAAAGACCGGAATAGTGCAGAGGCAGATGTGGACACGGGCATAATACTACCACAGAAAGCCCAATCATACTGGGGTCTTGACTCATAGGCGATGTAAACGCAGACAGACTTTGCATGCAGCTGGTGTCAAACAAGTTGCAGCAATGCACAAGAGGCACACATGTGGAACAGTGCAGAGGCAGATGTAAACACAATGGCTGGTGTGAAAGTAGTTGCAGCAATACACAAGAGGCAGACATGAAGTTGGGGCCACCTCTTTGAGGAAGTCCATGGGGACTCCAGTGTTCCTGATGCGAGCCATCTGGTCCGGGGACATGAAACCCTTCCAGTAGCTGCTCAGCCAGTCCCTGGCATTGGGCTTGTAATCCTGCATACACCCTTTGCAATGACCCCAAGTGGCTTCACA
>JAABUK010001758.1_pt1 | contig 40651 bp, 31 predicted proteins | sample 5559141 | NCBI WGS metagenome assembly JAABUK01 (sample SAMN10711869, study PRJNA513367) | rock metagenome | isolation source: Antarctica rocks | place: Antarctica: Victoria Land, Pudding Butte nord | collected 2016-01-03 | reverse complement strand
ATGATCGGCGCCGTGACTGAAAAAGGACCGCCCCGGTAGGGCAGGTGGCCGGCGATCGGTCCCTTGTTGACTCAGACCACGACCGTGACATTGGCCAGCCCAGCCACCCGGCGGAGCCGACCTGAAGGCAGCGTGCGGTTCACGAGCGACGCCGACCACGTGGGTTTGACTTCGGCAATGGCGCAGAGGGGGAATGGATGCGATGCTGCTCAACGATGACGCACCGCGCGGACGTGGACGGGGGCACGCATGCTCTGACTCTGTTCTCATCGCTGTGACATCGGCGCAACGGATCGAATCCGACCCGCCGACCGGCACATTGCCGTGGCCCCGGATCATCCTCGTCGACTCTGACCCGACCCGTGCACGCCGACGGCGGATCGCTCTGACCAGGTGCGGATTTCCGGCCGTCGATGTTGTCCACGATGTGGACGAGGTCGACGAAGCTGTGAACCGTTCCGGGCAACAGCGTCTGGCTCTGGTGGTCTTGGCGGCCGGCGCCGGAGCGACGGGGGTGATGATCACCGTCGGCAAAGTTGATTCGACCGGCAGCGCCTCCGGCATCGAGTTGTCCTCGCTGCAGATCGCGATCATCGAGTTGGTCGCCCAGGGCAGGCCCAACCACGCCATCGGCGAGGAGCTCGACCTACCGGAATCGACGGTCAAGAACAATCTGATCAAGATCGGGTGCAAGTTCCACGCCGCCGACCGTGCACACATCGTCGCGCTCAGCCTGCGCGCCGGCGTCATCAACTGACCCGTTCGGTGCAATGACGCTCCGGATGTCCCCGGTCGCAACGCAGAAGCCATCATCTACGAACTGTCCGCCTCATCGGTGGGTCAGCGGGAGCGTCATTCGGGCCACGGGTACAGGCTGGCGTGCTGGGTGATGCTGACCGTTCCGGCGATCGGGCCGATCCTGATGCCGCTAGCGCGCCGCCACCCCGAGACGGCTTATCACGCAATGTGATCCACCGGCAGACGTGACGCGCCTAGGGCCCAAGTGGCCTGAGTCCCGGGTGACGCCGATCGCCCACCCGAACCGAAACCACCGCAACAAGACCGTCGCATCTGACCGTTGCGTTCGCATCGACCGCGGTTGCCGACCGTAGACACAGGTCAGAGCACCTTTCCCATCACCGGAACGCCGCGATTGGACTACCCGATGAAAGCAGCAGGTTGGTGGCCATCAGTGGGAGCGTTGGTGACGTTGCCGGCACAGGTCCGCGTCGGCGCGGACGATGACGTCGTCGCTTGATTCGCCGAATTGCAGTTGGGCGAGCCCGACGGTACCGGCCAAACCCAATCCCCGCCTGAGCCTGAGTGTCGACGAGGCGGTAGAGGCCTTCGGCGGCGTCCGGTGCGACCGGTAAAGTCCGATGTCCTCGACCACGATGAGTTCGGCGCGCAGGATCGCTCTGATCGCTTTGGCGACGGTGTCGTCGGCGCGGTGCCGGCGGATGAGGCCGCCGAGGTCTTCCGGGGTGAACCACGCGACGTGCAGGCCTTGTTCGACGGCGAGCTGCCCCGACGCTTCGAGGAAGAACGTCTTCCCGGCCCGCAGAGCACGAGGTTCTCTTTGCGGTCGGCCGAGCGGCTGGCCGCTGCATTGGGCGTTCGACGGTCCACAATTGATCGGATCGTCGCCAAGACGACGGGGCCGGCAGTCGGCGGTCACCACCGAGAAGAGAGGCCCGCTCATTACGAGGAGGCCAATGATTTTCCTCCGGTCGCCCAGGGTGGGTTCTGTTGCGCTCCGCTCGGAATGCTGTGGCGGTAAGTTTCAAGTCGGCGGCGGTCTCGTTGACACGTTGGGCGATGGCGTCACGGGCGGCCGGGTTGAGGTTGGAACAACACGGGAACGTTTCTCGTCTGGTCGCGGCGACGGAATTTGGGATGCAGGAGCACCGGCGCCCGGCGGGGCGGCGCGGCGACGGTGGTGAATGCCATGACAGGCCGCGCCGCCGGCTACGTTGTGGTGCCCGGCGACCTCGTAGTTCGTCAGACGGGTGACGCCGGGTCCCGGGCTGACCGCTTGACCAAACCTTGAGCGGAGGCCTTGCGTGCGCTGCACGCCAACACCCCGGGCTGCGGGTTGTCGGCGGTGCAAACTCGAGCGCCGCTACTGCGGGACTTTGGTGCGTCGTTCAACCAGGGCTGTGAGCCTGGCCAACGACTCGACGTTCCTGCGCGTCAGAAGCGCTTGAAGAACAGGGTTGTTCAGCCACCTTCCGGGTCCCGCAACTGGTGTTTCGGTCATGTTCACGCGGGTACCTCGGCCTTCAGCGAGCAGCTCGATGGTGACTTTGGCTTCACCGAGGGGGCGCCCTTTGGCGGTCAACACCAGCAGGTGGTCGGGAATGACCTGCTCGACGGCGGATTCGTCTCGCAGGACCATCGGCCACACCCCGACCGCGTGGTGCAGCCGTGAGCCCTGTTGCGGCCAGTCCTGGTCCACGGCCCGGACGTGGGATGTGCCGACCACCCAGTCGCTGTAGTACCAGCCCTCGGACAGCACCGCGAACACCGCCGCCGGAGCAGCGGCGATCACACAGCTCACCTTCGCCATGACGGCAACCTCCTGTCAGTCGCCCGGCCAGACGTCCTTTTCCCGACCCGGTGTGCCCAGATAACCGGAGAAATGGGAACCGGTCACGACCTAGACCAAGCAGGTCGCGGTGCGCACCCCGATGGTCCCTACCAGGGCGGATCCTACGCTGTGCCGCGCCAACTGGTGGGGCGAAACGGTGTGGGTGCGCAGCCTCGGAATCGGCGACCGAGCGGGTCGTCATCGTCCATGTCGGCCCGGCCGGTCCGGTGGAGGTCGCCCAGCACCGTCGGGCGGAGCCGGGCAGCCCTGCGATCGACAACGGACCTGTCCCGCCGGCCCCGGACGGGGCGCTGCATCGGGAACCACTGCCGGGCACGGCGGCGAAAACAGCGTTCCTGTCATCGGTGAGGGCGCAGTGCTGTGGTTGAAGGAAGCCGCTGCGCAAGGCACCTCGCGGATCCTTGTGAAGATGGACCACGCGGTGTCGATCGCAACTCACCGGTGTGGCCCGAATTGACTGAGCGTTGAGGCACGCCGCGGTTCACCAACGATTCGGCGAAGGTGACCTCGCGTCCATCTGGCCGCGCACCTGGTCGCCGCCGCCGCCACGCCTCCTGCAGTTGGTCGGTGAGGGTGGCGTCGCTGTAGTTGCGCAGCGTCCCGGTGTTGGCCACCGTGGTCAGGGTGACGATCTAGGGCGATCGTCGCCGTCCAGGCCTCGTCATCGAACGCGGCAACCGTGTCGCCGTAGATGCTGAGCACACCCAGCGGTTCACCGCGGATGATCAAACGGAGAGGAGTACACCGAGGACCTCCCGTAGGCCATCGCCCGCTCCGGGTAGCGGTCCCACCGAGGGTCGAGGTAGCGGTTCCGGCTATGGGTTAACAACGAGCGCGAAGCCAGCAGCGACGGTCGCGCGGTGCGGCTCACTGGTTCGGCGGGTCGTCGTCGTCGGCAATTCGGTCCGCGGCGCTGGCTTCATCGCCATCCATCCCGGCCTGGTGGTTGGACCCCGAATCAGCATCCCGTATCGCGGTGACCACCCGTTCCTGCGTTTCGTCGCTGGACGACTCCGTCATGGTGCACTCCTTCGGTTGGAAACGTCCGAACTCGGGGTCGAACGGTCGAACAACGTGAACCGGCACCTCAGCTGGGCGATTCGGTTGCCTTGTTTTCCTCGGCTTGCTGCGACCCGGTGGGATGATCGGTGTCTGTCGGGTCTTCCGTGCCGAAATCGGCAGCGTCCTCCGACCCGGCCCTCTCGGTCGCATCTGCATCATCGCGTGGATCATCACTCATTGAAGTCACCTCTCAAGGGCACTACGGGTCGCCGAAGCGCAGGCATCACCCTGTACCCGTTTCCATGCGTCAGCACCACTGTGGCGGCTCAGGTCAACGACTGGGCCGAGACAGCTGCTGGCGTTGAACACTGAGGTGTCGATTCCGGGTGAATGCTGACCGGGGTGTTCCACCGCACGCTTGTGAATTGGCGTTTTATCTGGTTCTGGCTCAAGATTCGTGAGAGTAGCTGAAGCGGTCTCGAGGCCCAGTGACCGCACATTCTCCGTACGCCTGGCGTCGGACGCTGGATGTGCCGGTCCAGGGCACTATCAACTCGGCACGAACCTAGTGCGCGGCACATCTGCAACACCGGTCACACTGCCACCGCCGATCAGCTTCACGAAACTTGAGCCAGAACCACTTACCGTGCAACTTCACACCTCTAAGAAATCGGGACAGCACGGTCACGTTTCGTGGGGGCGTGTCCCGGTGTCAAGTCCGTCGTGGCGGGGTGCACATCCCCCGGATGCCACCGACTCCGGGCCGTCGGCTCGCAGTGGCGGGAGTGCGCGCAACGGCTGGCGACGGAGTGTCCAGTGCCAGGATCGGCCGTGGTGCTCTACGATCAGCCATCGAACGTTTGTGCTACTGATGGGAGTTCCGATGAGTGCAGCAGGCATCGCAGCACCTGCCCGACGGCCAGCGCAGTCCAAAGCTGCGCTGGCCCGGACGGTCAAGGAGCAGCGCCGTGGTTACGCCCGAGCTGTGCTGGCCGCGTTGGCCCGTTCCCTACAAGGGCGGCCCACCCCGCAGATCCGCCGGATCGTGAAAACATCCCTCCAGCTATTGGGTGTTCGACTCTCCACCGTCGAACTGCAAGCAATCGCCAAAGGCATCAGCGCGGGGCACCCGGTGCAGTTGCCGGGGTAGCGAACCGGCCATCTGAACGTGAGGGGCCACGGCCCACCTGCGGTGCGGCCTGTGGACGAGGCCGCCGCGATGTTCGCCGCCGACCCAATTTGCTGGAATGTCTTCCCGGCAAAGGCGTTGATGGCCCCGGCGGTGCGTCGACGATTGATGGATGGAGCGGCGGACCCGCCGCGAATTGGATATGTCCGGGCCGCCCGGTCTCTTTTTCCGCCCTGGTGCTTATTGACGGCGAGGCCAGCCCGTCGAGCCGGTGACGCTGTTCCTGCGAGATCTCGCGGTGAACGACATGAGCAGCTCGACGTTGCGGCTATACCTTCGATCTGTTGCGCTGGTTTCGTTTCCTCTGGGCATCCACGTCGGGCGGCCACCAGTCGTGGTCAGACCTCGGCCGGCAGCTGCGCTGCCGGACAGGGCCAACCAGCTGAGCATTCGACCACCAGAGGTGAATGCCCGGTTCCTGTACGGACTACCTGGGGCAGCGATCGTGGGCGTCGCGGTCGGATCTCCCGTCGGTGTTACGGGTGAGTTCGAACCTGCCGGGCTTCGGTGGCAGGACGGGTCTCGGGGTTCGGCCTCGGCTGATGGTGCGGGTCTTGGCCCAGCGTTGAACGCCGAGGGTGACGTCGCCGTCGTTCCATTCGATGTTGCCCAGGATGCCGGCGGGAACTCGGAAGACCCGGCTCGGGGTGGCGGGCCACCAGAGCCGTTTGCGGGGCGATAACTTTTACGTTAGGCGGTTCAGCACGGGACGGGGAAGAAAAGTCTCCGCACCCGGACATCGGTAGATGCTCTTACTCCTACCGTGCCCGGATCACCACCGAGTCGGGATCGAAGCGGGGACCGGGTCTGGTGGGCATGACGATCACCGAGCACACGGCCTTGATGAGTGCACGCTTGGTTTCCAGCGGCGCGGCGGCCCAGTTCTGCGCTGCGTAGGGCCCGACCAGATCGGCCAGCAGCAACCACGCGGGATTTTTCGGCGCCGGCCCGACTTCGGACTGGGTATCGGCGTCAGCAGTGGGGGTGGCGGTGCTGGATGCGGTTGGCCCGGGCGGCTGCTGGTGCCCGTCTTGGCCGATCGCGGCGAGTATGTCGGGCCGTTGCATCCAACTGGTCAGATAGTTGTCGACCTGCTCGTCGACGGCGGCTTCTTTCCGTTTCACTTTCAAGCACTTGGCGCAGACGTACGCCGATGCCTGCCGCCGGCCGTTGTCGGCGACCCGTCCCTGCCGGGCGACCATACTCCCGCCGCACCGGCCGCACTGGGCGATTCCGGTGAGCAGGTGCTGAGGAACGTTGCCGTTGGTGGTGCTGCGGGAAGGGTCGGTCAAAAGGGCCAGCACCCGGTCGTGGATGTCGGCGCTGTAGATCGATGGCCAGCTGCCGTCGTCGATGACCTGGCCACGATGGATCCGGCGTCCGGCGTTACGCTCGCGGACCATGACCTGTCGCAGGGTGGCGGGTTGCCATGGTTTGCCGCGCGGAGTGGGAGCGCCGAGGTTGTTGAGGTGGGCGGCCGTGCCGCGCAGGCTCCGACCGGCCAACAGCATCCGCGCGGCCGCCCGGATCACTTCGGCTTCGTCCGGGTCAAGCTCGTCGTGGGCTCCGGTCCGGTTCCCGTTCTCGTCCCGTTCAACTGCTCGGCGGTATCCGAAGGCAGCGAAAGAGTACGGCTCCCCGTTCTCGGCGCGGCCTTTGAATTGGCGCTGCATCCGCCGGGGCCTCGCCTCAGCGCCTTCGGGCGAGGCTGAAGGTCCGCTGCCCGCGGTCATCTCTTACCCGACCAGCCACTGCTGACCGGTCCGCAACGGCACTGCCAGTGCTCGTCGACGCACACCCAGGTCTGAGTCATCGGCATGCGAAATGTTTGAGCCACACCATCGCGGATCACCTCGTCGCTGACCACGGCGGTGACAACACCGACCTGACCGACCACGACGACCGCGGTCTCACGAAGCGATTGGCTTTTCCAAACGAGATCCTTGCAGGTGTTGTTGTCGATGTAGGTTTCGCGGTCGACGACCTCGCCGCGGTGCGAGGTCCACCGGAAATCCGGATGCAACAGCCGCCGAAGCGCGACTGCGTCGGCTCGTGCCAGCGCATCTGCGCGAGCGTTCACGGCATCGAGCAGGTGCTGTTCACAGACCACACCGGCCAGTATCACCGACACGCTCGCTGAGCGCCCCCGCCGGCGGCGACGTTGACCGTGCTGGCCACCGCGCCCGCAGCGCGGAGATTCACCGGCACTACCGCAGCTCACGCGTCGAGGAGAACTCGGCGCGCTTCTGCGACGCCGAAGGGCCGGCCCCTGACGCGACGGTCCACACACAGTTGACAGCAGATGTCGATCCGGTTGGGACGGTCGCCGAACTGCGCCTGAACATTGCCCGGATAGCTTCGGTTTCAAGGCACATCGGTGCCTCGTCCGACACAGCAGGGAGACCACCATGTTCAAAAAAATCGTTCTCGTCGGCGGCGCCAGCCTCGCCATACTCGGCGTGGGAACCGCCGCGTTCGCGTCCGCGCCCGCCGCGACGGGATCACCGACGCCGGCGCTCACAGCACCCGCGGCCCACAAGGCTCACGCCCACCGCGGCCACGCCCAGCCCAGAGCCATCCACGGGCAGTGGGTGACGCGGAACGGAACGAAATTCACCACCCACGACGAGATCCGCGGCGCGGTGACCGCCGTTTCGCCGACCTCCATCAGCGTGAAGGCCGCCGATGGGGTCACCGAAAATTACGTCGTCGGTGCCGGGGTGAAGGTGCACCTCAAGGCTGACGGCAAAGGCAAGGCAGGCACGATCAGCGAGGTGAAGGTCGGCGATCACGTCGCGGTCATCGGAACAGGGACCGGGCCGCTGACGGCCAAGCGGGTGCTGGATCGGGGCGCCGGCACGATGAAGTAACTCCGGCGGCGTCGAACCGGCGCCTCAAAGACACCGATGGGCGGCAGGCCCCACCCGGCCTGCCGCCCTCTCACCCTGTGAATGCTCGAATTATTTGGCGCTGTTTCCTGGGGTGGTTCCAGAAGGTGCCACATAATTTGGAAGACGACACGTCACGGGCGGTGTCGTCGCCTCGGTGAGCGACAGCGCCGACGGCGGCGGGTATGCACGGATGTTGGAGTGGTCCCGAAACCTTGCTCCCGGCCGCCGCGTGTGGGCGTTGGAAGGAACCGGTAGTTTCGCGGCCGGCTTCGTCGCCGTGTTAGCCGGTGCCGGTGAGGAGATCGTCGAGATCACCGGCGGGAAGCGTCGCCGCGGAGCGAAGAACGATCGGATCGACGCTCGCTGGGGGCCTGGGCGGTTGGACCCAGTTCCAGTAGCACTGTTGATTTGAAAGTGAAGTGGTCGCTGCGCACGACCGTGCGCAGGAACGCGATTGGTTGATGGTCGGTGTCTCGCACGAGTGAGCTGACGAGAAAAGTGGTGGCGCCTTTCCGTACTTGTAATAATTCACATTCGAACTCGTTTGCCGTTGTCGCTTCGACGCTCATCTCTGACGTGTGGATAGCTAGGCCCCACCGGGTCGCCAGCTGGTAGAGCAGTTCGGGGCCTCCAATTTCCAGCGGGGGCGCAGACCCGGTGAGAGCGGCCTCGGTCAGTTCGGGGGAGGCATCGCAGCGTACGTAGGCCTGGGACAGTGAAACGGGATGGCCGACGGAGATGACCGCGGTGACTTGGAACAGCTGTTTCAATGTGGGCACCTGCAAGAAGTGGGCAAGGTTGTTGCCGGCGTTGATCAGGCGGACGTCGATGACTTCCGATAGCACCGCGCGCCGGGACAGGTCCTCGTTGCGCCATTCTTGCACGGTCGTGACCGCGTTGTACTGCTGCTTGGGCTGGGCAACGATGGTGCCGCGGCCCCGCTGGCGGATGACCTGACCGTCGGCCTCCAGAACGTCGAGGGCTTTGCGGATGACGGTGCGGCTGACACCTAAGCGCGATTCGAGTTCGCTCTCCGAGGGTAGGACTTCGCCGGGTTGCCAGTGTCGTGCGTCGATATCGCGTTTGAGCAACTCCTGCAACTGGTAGTAGAGCGGGACCGGACTGCGGCGGTCAAGCTGACCTACTCGTTCGAAGAACCGCAGGACTTGCTCGGGTCTGCGGGCCTTGGCGGCGGACATGTCGCTGGCTCAGACCCGGGTGGTCGCGCCGGTCTCGCCGGCGATGAAGACGGAGAAATGGTCGAAGCACGCCTCGCGCACGGGGTAGCCGAGGCAATCGGCGTTGTCGCGGAAGGCTGCGTCGCCGGCCAGGAGTTGTTCGAAGCCGTTCGCGATCTCGCGGAGCAGCACCGGCGGGTTGTCGACCCGCATGAAGTGGCATACGAACACCCGGCCGACTGCGCTGCCCAGGTCGGCCAGACGTCGGGTCGATGCTGCGAAGGCTGGCAGGTCCGAATCGTCGAGCTGGGCGTAGATGGGTCCGGTGTTGATGGTGTCGCCGCCGAAGAGGAGTCCGTTGCGCTCATCGAACAGACAGATGCTGTCCGGTGAGTGGCCGGGGGTGTGCATGACTTGCAGGACGCGGCCGCCGAGGTCGATGTGGTCGCCATCCTCCAGCAACGTCGTCGCGGTTGTCGGAACCACCTGATACGTCGCAGGGTCGAAGCCGGCGGGCAGCGGGCGCACCATTGTCTCGGCCGTCACGAGGTGGAAGTAGCTGTCGTCGAGCGTTTTGTAGCCCTGCCAAGCCTGGATGAGGTCCTCGGCGTACTTCATGTAGCCCTGCGCCAGGCCGGCCGGTGCGGGACGGGCGAGCAGGTCGGCACCGGCGCGGTGAATGGCGATCTCATCGAACTGCCGGTTGCCACCCGAGTGGTCGAAGTGGTAGTGGGAGTTGACGACCGACAATGGTTTACCGGCCAGGCCTTCAGCGACGGCGCGGATGTCAGACACTCCGAGGCCGGTGTCCAGCAGCACCGCGCGGTCCTCCCCGACGACGAGGAAACTGTTGACGTGCCCGGGTTCGGCGATCAGATACACGTTCTCGGCCAGCGGCCGGACGTCGAACCAGGCCGGTCGCGGATGGTCCTCGGTCCGGGTGGCGCTGGTTACGTCGTCCAGCCTGCTCATGACGTCACCTCGTCTGCCGCGACCGGGACAGGGGCGTGCGGGATGGTCGAGTCGGCGCCGGTACCGAGGTCGGTGGTCGCTTGAAAAGTGGCGTTCTCGCGGACCACCCGACCGCGCATCGAGAGATAGTAGCCGACGAGGGAAACGAAGAACCCGACGGGAATGGACAGATCGCCGCCGCCGATGCTCGAGACGAAGGGACCCTGGAATACCGAACTGCTGGAGAACATCGCAGCCAGAACGATACCGGCCGCGAACCAGCCCAGAGCGACCGGATTGAAGCCGTTACGGAACCAGTACGCCCCGGAACGCTGGTACAGAGCGTCAATTTGGTAGTGCCCGCGTCGCAATGCGATATCGGCGATATAGACGCCGCCCCAGGGCGCGATCCACAACACCATCAAGGACAGAAAGGACGTGAACGAGTTGGTGAAGTCGAAGACGAACAGCGCATAGGCCGACAGTACGGTACCGATGGTCGCGTCGATGAGGACGGCCTGCCAGCGCCTGATCTTCAGCCCAAGGGAGAGCAGGCTCATGCCCGAGGAGTAGGTGTTGAGGAAGTTATTGGTGATCGTGCCCCCCACGATGACCGCGAGATAGGTGACGAAGAACCAGTTGGGCAGGATGGCCTTCAGCCCCGCGACCGGGTCGCTCATGTCTGTTGCGGTGGCCGCAGACACCCCGAAGATCGTGATCAATGCTGCAGGCACAAAGCCGCCGAGCGCGGTCCAGACAGTGATACGTGTGCCCGAGGTCTTGCGCGGCAGGTAACGGGAGTAGTCCGCACCGGTATTCACCCACGAGAACGGCGCAGCGGCCATCACCGCCAGCGCCAGCAGCCACGCGCCGAAGTGTGTCGGCGCGCCGAGAGCTGGGTGGGCGTGCAGGTTGGTTTTGGGCAGCACCAGCGCGCCCAGCACCAGCGTGCCGATGCCGAGGGCGTAGGAGAAGAACTTGTTCAACACGGTGATAGCGGCATGGCCGAGCACCGCCACGCCGAAGGTCAGGACAACGATCGCGGCCAACGCCAGGACCTTCCAGCCCACGCCCGAGCCACCGCCGACCTCTCGCACGATCTCATACAGCGACAGGGTGCCGATGACGATGTTGACCGCTTCCCAGCCGACAGCTGTCAGCCAACTCAGGAACGCCGCCGGCGCGTTGCCAAGCACACCGAATGCTGCACGCGAGACGACGAGCGTGGCGGTTCCGGCGCGGGCGCCGGGTATGGAGCCCCAACCCACGAGTACGAAGAACAGGTTGCCCACCAGCGCCACCGTCAGAGCCGCCCAGAAGTCCAGCCCGAAGCCCACGATGATCGCGCCGTCGATGACGTACGTGAAGATCACGTTCGCGCCGAACCAGATCCAGAACAAGTCCAACGGCCGTCCGCGCCGATCGACCTCGGGGATGTGATCGATACCGTGCTGCTCGACCGTGAAAGCTCCGGCGTCCTGGACCAGTTCGCCAGCACCCTCGCTTCGGGAATCTCGTTCCATCTGCCCTCCTCGTAGAGTCACCTTAGGATCCCAGGATGTTAGGACACGCATAGTGACCTTGGCAACGACTTTGACAAACGCGTAATGATCAACCTGTCTAGGGACACCGTCGGCCCCGAAGGAGCATGGATGACCTCGCCACGACGCATCGCCGTCCTCGCCACTGGCGGCACGATCGCGTGCACCGTGGATGCGCAGGGCCAGCTGGTGAAAAAGCTCGGTGCCGCAGATCTTCTGCGAACGGTGCCACCCATCGCCGGACTCGACGTTCGGCCGTCGGATTACGACCAGTTGTCCAGCTGGAATATGACCCCGGCAACAATGCTGGAGCTAGCCCGCCATATAGACGACTTGCTTATCTCCTGCGACAGCGTCGTTATCACCCACGGCACGGACACTTTGGAGGAGACGGCGGCCTTCCTGTCGTTTGCGCTGCGATCGAGCGCTCCGGTGTTTGTGACCGGCGCGATGCGGGCGAGTGACGAACTCGGAACCGACGGTGCGCGGAACCTGTCCAGCGCGCTGCTGGTCGCAGCCGACCCCGACGCGCCGGGGCGCGGCACGCTCGTCGTGTTTGACGATCAGGTCCATCGTGGGGTAGCCGTCACCAAGCGGCACAGCAGTGCAGCTGCGGCATTTTGCTCGCCCAACAGCGGACCTATTGGCCGCGTTCACGACGGCGTCGTCGCCTTCACCGAGCTTCCGACTGCGCCGACCCGATATGAGGTCAGGCATGCCGACGCCGATGTGCCGCTGCTGCTGGCCGCCCCGGGGGCGCCGGTCCGGATCGTCGAGGCAGCGCTGGCCGGCGCCGACGGCCTGGTCGTGGCCGGCTTCGGGCTGGGTCATCTCCCGTCAACCTGGATGGAGCTACTCGGCGAGGCAGTGCGCAGTGGCATCCCCGTCGTCATGACGACCCGTACCTACGCGGGCCCGATCTACGGCCGTTATGCCGGACCAGGCGGCGACATTGACGCACGCGAGCGAGGACTGATTCCTGCCGGTTACTGCACCCCCCAGGCTGCACGCATCCAGCTCATATGCGCGTTGGGCGCCGGACAGGACCCCACTGCCGCGTTCAACCCACTGCGGCCCTAGCAACGTCCGGGCGAAACGATCTATCGCTCGCCGGATCGACGAAGACTGGTGTGGCACAGCAGTCGGGGTGTCGGACATCATCGAAGCTCAGGTGCAGCGTCACCGTGTGAATTGCCACGCTAAATTTCGTGGAAGCGTATCAACCTTCCTTGTGATCATCGGTCAGCCGAGCTCAAGTTTCCTGGTTCTGGCGATCAGTTCTTCGATGCGGGCGCTCGATGTCGTCCAGGGCATCGGCCAGCGGTGCGAGTTGCTGCACGGCATCTTTCTTCCGCTGGTTCGCCGCGGCCCAGTCCCACACCGGCCGAACGGCTTCCGGCGCCGGTTCAGAGGCCGTCTGGTCTGCGTCAAGGACGGCGACTAACTGCTCGACGCGCAATGTTCTGTGGTGAGCCAGTCCGGTGTCGGCTTGCACAACGCCTTCAGAGGACCGACACGTACGGCCCGGGGCGCGGCGCGTTGCCGGGGAGCCGAGATAGCAGCGAGCACGTCGCATTAGCGTGAGGACCGATGAAGTCAGCCGAGCTCGAGTTCCTTGGTTCTGGCGACCAGCTCAGCGATGCGGGCCTCGATGTCGGCGAGAGCGTCGGCGAGCGGTGCCAGCGCGGCGTCGATCGCGGACAGCCGGCGGGCGAACGTCCCCGCCGCCGCCGGGCAGTCGCCGAAAAACATCAGCACCGTCTCCGCAGTCGCGGGCAACGAGTCGTGGCCGGTGACCGCGCACCAATCCGTGAACAACACCCACTCCGCGCCGCCGGCGGCCACGTCTGCGGCAGGCGCGCCTGCGGCGGGCGACCAGGACTTGACCAGTGGTTCCCTCGGGCGGCTCATGTCTAGAGGCCGAGCTTGGTGACGGCGTTGCCGACCAGGGGGGCGTGTTCCCGGGCGTAGGTTTCCAGGATGGCGGGGTTGCGGTGCCCGGTCTGCCGCATGATCGCGTGCGCATCCGCGCCTTGCCGGAACGCTTCGGTGACGAACCCGGCCCGCAGCGAATGCCCACCCAGCTTCGCGATTTGCTGCGCGGTGTATCCGGCGTCGGTGGCGCGGCGGGCCAGCACCACGTTCACCGCCTGCCCCGACATCCCGATGATCGCGATCCGGCCGGTCTTGTGGACAAGCGGGAACAACGCCCGACCTGGTTCGGACGGATCGGGTAGGTCGACTCGGCAGACGTGCCCGTCCACTCCCCCATCGGATGCCTGCCGGCGGAGCTCGGCCATCACCGGCCGTCGCTGCCCCACCGGGTCGACCCGGTCGGCGGCGTCCAACAGCAGCCGCCACCGGGTGTACGCACACGGCGGGCACGTCACCGGGTCCCGCCCGTACGGCACGGCCTTCACCGTCCCGCGGGCCTCCTGATCGGTCTTGGTGCTCCGCCACCGCAGATGCAAACCGTCCACCCGATGCACAGCCACATCCCCCACCGTCAACCCGACCAGTTCCGAGCGGCGGGCGGCGGTGGAGAACCCGACCAGCAGCAGCGCCGCGTCCCGCCGGGCGATCACCCCACCAGGCCAGGTCGAGAACGGCGCCATCGCGGCGAGCAGCCTTTTGATGTCCTCCAGCAGCAGCGGGGCCCGCCGGTTCGGCGGCGTCGCGCGGAGCCGGCGGATCCCGGACAGCGCCCGGCGGACCACCTCGGAGCGGCCCGGCGCGGCCAGGCCCGCGGCGGTGTGGAACTGGTTGATCGAGGAGGTCCACCGGGTCAACGTGGCCGGGCTGTACCGCCACTCCCCCGCTACCGTCTGGTCAGCGGCCGCCGCGGTCAGGTACGCCGCGACCACCATCGGATCCGCCGGCAACACCGCATGCCCCGCCCCGCTCGCCCACCCGGTGAACGGGGCCCAGTCCGACCGGTACGCCGCCTTCGTGTTCACCGACGTCGAGGCCTCCACCGCCGCCCACACCCGCTCCAGAGCCTCGAGGGGCAGACTGTGGCCATCAGCGGTCTGGCTGTCCGGCGGCGGCAACGCAATGAGGTCGGCGCGGTCGGCAACGGCCAGATCGGTCAGCGCAGCCGTCGGGTGTGAATCGCCAAATTAGTTGGTTCTGGCGCAGGTTTCGTGATGCTGACTGAGTTGTGGTCGTGCGGTCCGGTGGCTACACGTTCTGCGGACGGCGTCGAGGCCCCTGGGTGTGTTGGGTGCCGTTTGGGTGGCCGTCGCCATCGGAGCGGCGAGGGCTCTTCAGGTTGCGGGGTGCGTCTTGCCGTGGCGTAACCCGGGTGTCGATAGATGTCGGTGCTCGACGTTCAGGACAGCAGTATGTGTTTTCTGAGCAGGTCGTGCTTCGCGCGTCCGAACAGCTGCATCTTCCGGGCCTTGATCTTGTTGACGGTGCCCTCCCGGCGACCGTGCACACATCGTCGCGCTCAGCCTGCGCGCCGGCCTCATCAACTGACCTTTTTTCAGTGCAAGGACCGCAGCGGCGCCCACAACGCGTCCAACCGATGCCACGCATCAGCGGCGGACAAGGCCCGCACATCCGGTATCCGGCCGCGGGTCGCGGCGTCGGGAAGCCGATCGTGCGGCACAAACTGCAACGCTCCCCACTACTGCGCAACCGCGAACTCCTGCTCGCACGCCGACAACCGCCGGTGGGTGCCCAGCAGCTGGGCGGGGGCCGCGTCGTTTCCGGCCACCGCGGTTATCCTCAAACCGCCGCCTGGGCATGCGACTCTCACGCCAGCGACCGCGAACCCGACTGCCTACACCACGATGTCGTCGACCGCCTGCGCCGTGCCGGCCAGGTCGCGGTGGGTGTGAACGCCGATGACCACCCGGCGCAGGTCCCGCAACGCCGCCGACGACGGTGACACCGGCCACTGCCCGTCGACGCCCACTCCCCTTTTTCATCGGAGCCCTGCCACCCCGACGCAATCGAAGGCGCAGCATCTCATCAAAGCGTCCACTGCGCGCGAACGACCCGCCGCGTGCAGTACAAACGGGTCACCCAACTAAGGATCTTGGCGCATCCCATGCTGGCCAGCAGGAAGGAGTCACCGCTGGCCAGGCCTGCTGAGACACCTGCCGCTTGCAGTCGCTGAAGATCGCGCCGGCAAGCCATCGGCTGGTCCACGAACTAGCGACGCGGGCGGGGTGTGTAGGTGCTCTACCGGCCGGCGCGTCGCCCACCGTTTCGGCAGGTCACTCGCGACGCAGGTGCGGGCGGACAAGCCAACGACCATCTCTGCACGCAGTTCCAGTAAGCCACGGCGTGAATTTGACACGCCCGTGCCGGACCCGTACGGTCCGGAGCGTGTTGCAGATCTCCGTAATCCGCTAGCGCGTCGCACGTTCGCCCGGCGTACCTCCCCCGGCAATGAACGCGACGCGCAACCCCTTGGTCACCGCCTATCGGTGACGAGGGGTTTTTTATTGCCCAGAACCGCGGGCTGTGGAGGTGCATTTCTTCGGCGGCGCCGCCCGGCGTACGCCCCGACCCGGACGGTGCGACGTTCTTACTGCGCAATCCACCTACAGGGCCCCTAGATCGGGTTCGATGAAGCGTCGGAAGGTTTTCCAATGAGCCAGATACCGATGGCGCCGGGCCGGGACGTGCCGGTCGCCTCTCATGTCGTTGTCCCGCAGTCACGTCATCGCGCGCATCACTGTGCCGCCCAGCCCGCGTCTGCGCCTGCCCTGGAACATATGACCGGCGCGCAGTCGGTCTTGCGTTCGCTGGAGGAGGCCGGTGTCGAGATCGTCTTCGGTATCCCGGGCGGTGCTGTGCTGCCGCTCTATGACCCGCTCCTGGACTCCGAAAAGGTGCGGCACATCCTCGTCCGCCACGAGCAGGGCGCGGGCCATGCGGCGACCGGCTACGCGCAGGCGTCCGGCAAGACCGGTGTTTGTCTGGCGACCTCGGGGCCGGGTGCAACGAATTTGGTTACCCCGATCGCAGATGCTCACATGGATTCGGTGCCGCTGGTGGTTATCACCGGGCAGGTCGGCCGTCCGTTCATTGGCACGGATGGTTTCCAGGAGGCCGACATCTGCGGTATCACCATGCCGATCACCAAGCACAACTTCATGGTCACCGACCCAGCGGAAATACCTCTGATCCTAGCGCAAGCCTTCTATCTCGCATCTACCGGTCGTCCCGGACCGGTGCTGGTCGACATCCCGAAGGACATCCTGCAAGCCGAGACGGTGTTCTCGTGGCCGACCGACGTCCACCTGGCCGGCTACCGGCCGGCGTCCAAGCCGCATGCCGGTCGGATCAGCGCGGCCGCCAAGCTCATCGCGTCAGCGCGCCGGCCTGTGTACTACGTCGGCGGTGGCGTGCTCAAGTCTCATGCCACCGAGCAGCTTAAGGTGCTCGCCGAACTCACCGGCATTCCGGTGGTCACCACGCTGATGGCGCGCGGTGCGTTCCCGGACTCGCACATCCAGCACTTGGGCATGCCTGGCATGCACGGCACCGTGGCCGCGGTAGCCGCAATGCAACGCGCCGATGTGATTGTGGCACTGGGAGCTCGGTTCGACGACCGGGTGACCGGGCAGCTGTCGACCTTCGCACCTGGCGCGACGATCATCCACGCCGACATCGACCCTGCCGAGATCGGTAAGAACCGCGCGGTCGACGTGCCGATCGTCGGGGATGCGAAGGAGGTCATCCTGGAATTGATCGCCGCCGTCGCCATCGAGCAGACGGATGGCGGCCCCGGCGATCTGACGGCCTGGTGGGCTGAACTCGACGCGATCCGGGAGACGTTCCCGCTGGGCTACGACTGGCCGCCGGACGGCAGCCTGTCACCGCAGTACGTGATCGAGCGGCTCGGCCGGATCAGCGGCCCGGACACCATCTTCGCGGCCGGTGTCGGTCAGCACCAGATGTGGGCGGCTCAGTTCATCTCCTACGAAAAGCCTTACACCTGGCTCAATTCCGGGGGCCTGGGCACGATGGGCTACGCCGTCCCCGCGGCCATGGGCGCGAAGATGGGGATGCCCGGCTCGGTGGTCTGGGCCATCGACGGCGACGGCTGCTTCCAGATGACCAACCAGGAACTGGCCACCTGCGCGATCGAGGGCATCCCGATCAAGGTCGCCATCATCAACAACGGCAACCTCGGCATGGTCCGCCAGTGGCAGACGCTGTTCTACGGCGAGCGGTACAGCCAGACTGATCTCGGTACGCACAGACACCGCATTCCGGACTTCAAGATGCTCGCCGAGGCCTACGGCTGCGTCGGGCTGCGCTGCGAGTCCAGGGAGGACGTGGACGCCACGATCGAGGCCGCGATGGCGATCAACGACAGGCCGGTTGTCATCGACTTCGTGGTCGGTGCCGACGCGCAGGTCTGGCCGATGGTCGCCTCCGGCACCGGCAACAGCCAGATCATGGCCGCCCGCGACGTCCGACCGCTCTTTGACGAGGAATAAGGATAAGCACCAATAACGTTATCGGTCCTGGTCGAGTACAAACCCGGTGCGCTGGCTAGGGTTTCGTCGCTGTTTTCGCGGCGGCAGTGCAACATCCACTCGCTTGCGGTCGGTCCGACCAAGAACCCAGAGCTGTACCGGATGACGATCGTGGTCGCCGTCGACGCGCTCCCGCCGGAACATGTTGGCCAACGTGCTGAAAAAATCGCGGAGCTCCTGCCGGCGGCGTCCGTATAGCGGGAGCTGTCCTAGACCACCGCGGACCATATGACGGCCGGGGTCTTCAGGCGGTCATCGCAATGGGTGGCGTTGCTGGTTTCAAACCGTAGACACTGCATCACTTGTGCGGGGTGATGCACGGTCAGCGATCGGGGATCGCATCGGAATATGTTGATCGAGCAGCGCCTGGCTCTGTATCGAAGTGCACCGGGTGGGCATAAACCGGGCGAGCATCACCGAGGCCGGGAGGCCTCGGGCAACTCGCGGTCTCTCGCGATTGTCGCCACGGTCGTCGGCTCCTACCATCTCGGGTCTGCTGGATGGGCCGAGCCGACGATGTCAAGGCCAACGCCGATGCTGCATCGTTTGCCTGGCGAGCTCAGCTCTGTCGGGTATCAACTAGACCGCCGACATTGCGGGACTGCGCCCGGGCGCGTGCCACGCCCCGACTGCTGCCCCTCACCCAGGTGCAGCAGGTATCGCACTGCAACCAACGCTGCGGAGGCGACCCGACCATGAAGCGCCCGCTGACCCTAGAGGACCTGACCCGAGTTCAGGTTCCGACGGATCCGACGATCTCTCCGGACGGCCGCACAGTTGTCTACGCGCTGCGCAGCACGCGGGGCGATGAGGTTGGCACAGGTATCCGCGCGACCCCCGGAAGTTCCGGGGAGGTCGGCGACCACGTACCGAGCGGCGCTGGGCGCGGCGACGCCGAGGACGGGGCAACTGCCAAGGAGGCTGCCGACTCCGACGGGGCGCTTCCGGACGACGACCGTCAACGGCTCTGGATCGTCGGCGCAGACGGTTCCGACAACCGGGAGGCGAGGCCGTTGACGACAGGCCGTTCCGATACCGCGCCGCGGTACTCCCCGGCTGGCCAGACGCTGGCGTTCGTCCGGGCGATCGCCGGCCCAGGTCAGATCTATCTGATGGACATGACGGGCCCGAGTGAGCCGCGGAAGCTCACGAGCCTGCCGCTGGGGGCGGGCACCCCGGTGTGGAGCCCGGACGGCGCGCGCATCGCCTTCACCGCACCGGTCGACCGTGCTGCGTCCGCCGGCGACGATGCGGACGCCATCGACAAGCGTCGGTCAACCGCTCCCCAGGTCAGCACCGCGCTGCAGTACAAGGCCGACGGCGCCGGCAAGCTGGGCACGCTGCGCACCCAGCTGCACGTCGTCGATGTCGCAACTGGTGCCTGCCGCCAGCTCACCGACGTCGACGGGCACCTCGACGGGCCGTCCTGGCACCCGACCGGCTCCCAAATCGTCGTGGCGGGATCGCTCGCCGACCGTGGCGACGTGGCCGGCACCAGCGAAACCTATCTGGTCGATCCGGACAGGCCTGAGCGACAAACCGCGCTGGAGTCCATCGGCTTCACCGGCGGCGTGGCCGCGCAGGGGCAGTGGACGCCGGACGGTGCTGATCTGCTGGTCATCGGGCGCCAGGCGGTCGAGGTAGGCCACCTGAGGCTGCTGCGCATCCACCCCGACGGGGAACTCATCGCCGACCTGACCGCGCCGCTGGACCGCAACGTGATGCCCGGCGGCCCCGGTTACCCGGGCGGCCTCCCCCAGGCGGCCGCGGACGGGAAAACCGTGCTGTTCTGCGCCCGAGATCGAGGGTGCACCGGTCTGTATCGGGTCGAACTCGACGGCGATCCACATCCCGAGCCGCTGCTGGCCTCCGGGGATCGGGTGGTCGCCGGATTGTCCGTCGCCGCCAACGCCCCGATGGCCGCTTGCGTGGTCGCCGACCGCACCGGCTACGGCGAGGTCGTCGTCGTCGACACGGCCTCCGGTGACGCCAGAACCCTGACGCGCCACACGGAGACCTCGATCCCCGACGTCGCGCTGGTCGCCCCGACCGACCGCACCTTCACCATCGCCGATGGGTCAACGGTGCACGGATTCCTACTCCGGCCCGCCGACGCCGCAGGCCCTACTCCGCTGCTATTGGACATTCATGGTGGCCCGCACAACGCCTGGAGCCCTTCGCCGGACCTGGGTCACGGCTATCAGCAGTTGCTCGCCGCCGCCGGATGGACCGTCCTCACCCTGAACCCCCGGGCCAGCGACGGCTACGGCGAGGCCTTCTACGCCGCTACCGTCGGCAAGTGGGGAATCGGTGACCAGGAGGACTTCCTTGACCCGGTACGCGAACTCATTGCCGACGGGACTGCCGACCCCCAGCGGATCGCCGTCACCGGCTACAGCTACGGCGGGTACATGACCTGTTGGCTCACCGGTCATTCCGACCTGTTCGCCGCAGCGATCCCAGGCGGGGTGGTCGCAGACACCGTCGCCATGATCGCCTCCGACGCGGGCTTCCCCGGCACGACCATGGAACTGGGCGGCACCCCGTGGGACAACCGCTCGCTTGTTGCGGCGCAGTCCCCCTACGAGTCAGTGGCGGCGGTGACGACGCCGACACTGATCCTGCACGGCGGCGCCGACGAACGCTGCCCCGCCACCCAGGCCGAACAGTGGTTCGTCGCGTTGCGCGCCCGCGGCGTCCCCACGGAAATGGTGCTCTACCCGGGCGCCTCACATCTGTTCATCCTCAACGGCAGGCCCGAGCATCGCCGGGACTATTCGCAGCGGATCCTCGACTGGCTCGACCGGTACGCGGGTGAAAAGCGGTGACCACCCGACCGGGCCACCTCTGCTGCCGCGGTCCTGACCGCGACCGGCGACGGCTTCCGCCCCGACCCGGGACGTCGACGACACAGCCGCGCCCCGTCGGCCGCGACAAGGCCACTGCGCAAACTCATGAGAGGCCCCCGCCGGACCTGTTGGCGAACCCCACGATGGCGCATGCCGTGCTTGTTTGCCGCCGACGTTGGTCCGTCGGCGCCGATCGCCCACGCTTTGAGATACCGCTATCGGCAATGAGGAGCTAACACATGAGCGACCATCTGCAGGAGATGCTTGACATACACGCGGCCAGGACCGGCACGCCCGGCGCAGCCGTCGGCGTCTATCTCGACGGGAACGAGTACTACGCCTATCACGGCGTGACCAGCGTCGAGAATCCGTTGCCGGTAGGGGCGAACACGTTGTTCCAGTTCGGTTCCACCGGCAAGACGTTCACGGCGACCGCGATGATGCGGCTGGTGGAAGCAGGCAAGGTCGACTGGGATGCGCCCGTCCGCACCTACGTTCCGGAGCTCAAACTCTCCAACGAGCAGACGGCCGCCACGGTCACCGTCCTGCAGTTGTTCAATCACACCGCCGGCTGGGCCGGCGACTTCATGGGCGCCGGCAGCGACTTGGGCGACGACGCACTCGCCCGCTACGTCACCGCCATGGCCACACTCCCCCAGGAGTACCCGCTCGGAACCGGCGCGTCCTACAACAACGCGTCGCTGTCCCTGGCCGGCCGGGTCATCGAAAAGGTGACGGGCAAACGGTTCGAGGACGCCATCGCCGAATTGATCTTCACACCGTTGGGCATGGGGCACTCGTTTTTCTTCGCCAACGACGTGATGACCCGTCGGTTCGTCGTCGGCCACAACTCCGATCCCGATGGCAACTTCACCGTCGCCCGGCCGTGGGCGTTGCCCCGCTCCGGCGCACCCGCGGGCGGGATCACCGCCAACGCCGGCGACCAGGTTGCCTGGATCCGCTTCCACCTCGGTGAGGGCACGGCGGCGGACGGAACCCGCCTGCTGAGCAGGCAGAACCTGGAGAAGATGAGGGAGCCGACCGTCCACATGCCGGGCAGCGCCTTGGGCGACGCCGTGGGTATCAGCTGGATGCTCAAGGACGTCGACGGAGTGCGACTGGTCAGCCACGGCGGGTCGACGCTGGGCCAGCAGTCCGCGTTCGTGATGGTTCCGGACAAACACTTTGGGATCGCGGTGCTGACCAACGCCAGCTCCGCGGGAAGCGATTTGAACCACGGCCTGGTCCGCGACGCGCTGGCCCACTTCGTCGGCGTGGTGGAGTCCGACCCGGAACCCGCCGCCCGAGACCTGAAGGAACTGACGGAATTCATCGGCGACTACGACACCATCGCCATGTCACTTCAGGTCCGGGAGTCCGCCGACGGGCTGCTGGTGGACGCGACGGCGAAGCCGGCGTTCCTGCAGGCCATTGGTGCCTCGGAAGAGGACTTCGCCGAGCCTCCGATGGCCATCGGCATGGTCGGATCCCAGGGCGATCAATTCGTCGCCACCGACGGGGCCAGCAAGGGGATGACGGGCTATTTCGCGCGGGATGACTCCGGTGCCGTGTCCGGGATCCATCTGGGTGGACGGCTGGCCGGGCGAGTCTGACGCGGTGACCGGCGGCGCGGCACTCTTACAATTGGCCGAGCCGCCGTGGCGGTCACTCGATCCTGCGGATTGAGTGTGCTCGCAGCAGGGGGTCCGGTTGGTAGAGCCCATGGCCGAGCCCCGCAGTATTTCGCTGCCCAGCGGCGGCGACTGATTGATGGCATCGCTGCGGAGGTCAGATGCGAGGCGCACGCGTCAGCGAGTCGAAGCCACCCCGACGTCCAATCTGGAAGCTTCCGTCGGCGAACTGCATCGAATTGGTCAAAGTATTGCGGGTCTGGGAAACCGGGCGCAGGCCACAGTTGCCGCGCACCTCGGTCGTCACACCCTGACGCAGCGGCGCCACGGTGACGTCAGGCCACCGCTCGGGCAAAACATCGCGAGATCGCTGTTTGGGTGCACGTCGATGAACCCCGGCGAAACTGCCCGACCGGACGCGTCGGGCACGCTGCCGACTTGCCTGTCGGTCAGCGAGCCGGGCGGGGGCGATGACGGTGATGATCCCGCCCGTGACCGCGACATCGGCCAGCGCACCAGCCCCGGCGTCAGTCGCTGACTTTCGGGGTGGCCCGCACTCCGAGGTGCACGTAGCGGGTGCCGTCCGCGATCGAGTAGAACAGCACCGGCGTCCAGTTGGCCGAACCGGGCATCCTCGCCGCGAACCGGTTCTCGGCGATTGGTACCAGTTCGTACTCATGGCTTTCCGGCTCGATATTGGCCATTGCCCCGCTCGGTATCGTGGTCAGCACCAACCGACCGTCGCGCATCGCGAACACCTCGTCGACGCCGGCCCGCGAATACGTGCCCACGTACGGTTGCAGGTCGATCGACGGCGGGTTCTCCGGCGGCGCGAACGGCGCCGGCATGCTCACGCCCGCCAGGTCGGCGAAGATCTCCGCGTACAGGTCCTGGTAGAGCCCGCGGGCGTCGCCACCATTGGTCAGCAACGCCACCGCAAATTCCTGCTCCGGCAGGATCCGCATGAATGCGCCCTGGCCGACGGTGCTGCCGTCGTGGCCGAACAGCCGGTGCCCGTCCCAGCCGAACCGGATCCAGCCAAGCCCCCACGAGTCGCCCAGCACCTCAGGATCGGGCAGATCCACCTCATGCTGCGTCATGGCATCGGCACCCTCCTGCGACAGGATCCGGCTGCCGTCCGGAGCCAGACCGCCGGCCAGGTGCATCTTGGCGAATTCGAGCAGGTCGTGCACCCTGGCGGTGATCGTGCCGGCCGGGCCTGCGCTGCGGGGCAGCTGCCATAGCCGAGCGGGCTGCGGATCCTCACCTGGATTTCCCAGGTGCCCGACGGCGGCGCGGTGCAGGATCGCCTCTTCGGGCAGGGTCACCGTGGCCGTTAGGCCCAGCGGTTCGATGATCCGCTCGCGCAGCACGGCATCCCACGTCTTGCCCGTGAGTACCTCGATGATCCGGCCGGCGAGGGAAAATCCGGAGTTACAGTAGGAGAACGTCGCACCGATCGGGTGATTCTGGGCGACCGTGTCCATGTCAGCCACATACTTCTCCAGGCAGTCGTCGCCCCGGCCGGTGTCGGTGAAGACGTCTCCGTCGATGCCGCTGGTGTGGGTCAGCAGGTGCCGGATGGTGACCTGCTTGCTCACCTGCGGGTCGGAGACCGCAAAGTCGGGAATGATCTCGGCGACCGGGGTGTCCACGGTCAGTTTCCCCTCGTCGACCAATTGCATGATCAACGTGGTGGTCCACACCTTGCTGATGGATCCGATCTGAAAGACGGAGTCCGGCGTCGCCCCGACCAGGGTCTTCTTGCTCAGCAGCCCGGCTGCGACGTCCACGATCTCGCCGCCGGACAAGATACCCAGAGCCGCTGCCGGAACCTTGTACTTGGCGATCAGTTCCGCCAGCCGGGCCCGCCACCGGGCCCCGTCGATGGGCGCCGGCCGAGCCGCGCCGCTCTTTCCGTCAGGTGTTGCTAGCTGCTGTTCGTTGCTCATCGTTGCCTTCCTCGTTTCGTTGATAGTGGGGCCGGGCGGTCGGGGTCAGCCGCCGCGTCATCGGCTCTCCGGCGAGTAGTCCGCGGCCGTCAGGTCGCCGACAACTCCGGCGGCCCGGTTCCGGCGAAATGGCATGCGGCGTGGTGCGGTCGATCGGCGGCGCCGATCGATGGATCGTCGGTCAGGCAGATCTCGCGCCCGGGCAGCACTAATGGGCCGATGGGGCAGCGGGGATGGAACCGGCAGCCGGGCGGCGGATCGTGCGGGTCGGACGGATCGGTCTGCAGCCGCTCGTCCCTGGTCCGCAAAAAGGTCTCGCCCAGATTCGGGGACGAGTCCAACAGGGATCTGGTGTAGGGGTGCTGGGGGTCGGCGAGAACGGCGCCGGTAGGCCCGTACTCCACCACCCGACCCAGGTACATCACGGCGATGTAATCGCTGACGAACCGCACGACCGCCAAGTTGTGGGAGATGAACAGCATCGACAAGCCCAGCTCACGATGCACCCGCCGGATGAGGTTCAGCACGGCGCCCTGCACCGAGACGTCCAGGGCTGAGGTCACCTCGTCGGCGATCAGCACCTTCGGATCGCCGGCCAGTGCGCGAGCCAGCGCGACCCGCTGCCGCTGCCCACCGGACAGGGCGCCAGGCAGGTACTCCGCCCGGTCCGGATCCAGCGCGACCAGTTCCAGCAGCCTGCGCACCTCGGTGCGCCGAGCTGCCCGGCCGCGCACGTTCGGCAGGGCCTCGGCGATCGACTGCCCGATCGACATCCGCGGATCCAGCGAGGAGTACGGATCCTGGAAGACCATCTGGATGGGACGCGCCCCCCGGCCGCGGTACCGGACCGGGGCGCCGTCGAGCAGAACCTGACCGGAGGTTACCGGAGCGAGACCGACGGCGGCCTTGGCCAGCGTTGACTTTCCCGACCCGGACTCGCCGACCAGACCCACGACGGCACCGTCGGGCAGCAGCAGATCGATATTGTCCACGGCTCGAAGCGCGTTCCCGCCTTGGCCGAACTGCACGGTGACGCCGCGGAATTCAAGCGCGCTCATCGGTGCCCGTCGGCGTAGAGGTACGGCTGCGGTCGACGGGCCCGGACTGCGGGTGCCAACACGCCGCGGCATGCCCGAGGCCCCGGTCGTCCAGCGCCGGGTCCTGGGCACGGCACCGGTCCGTGGCGAACGAACACCGGGCAGCGAACGCGCAGCCGATCGGGAACGCGGACGGGTCCGGCGGGCGGCCCGCGATGGTCGGGAGTTCGGCGTCCAGGGCCACGTCCATGCCCGGGACGGTCGCGATCAGCGCACGGGTGTAAGGATGCGCCGGTCCGCTGAGCAGCTGACCGACCGGTAGGTCCTCGACGATCTTGCCGGCATACATCACCAGTACCCGGTCACAGACCCCGGCAACGACGGCGATGTCGTGCGAGATCAGCAGCAACGCCGAGTTCTGGTCCACCCGGACCTTGGCGATCAGTTCCAACACATCCCGCTGGACCGTTACGTCCAGCGCCGTCGTCGGCTCGTCCGCAATCAGCAGTGCGGGCGTGCCCATCAGGCCCATCGCGATCATGGCGCGTTGCCGCATGCCGCCGGAAAACTCGTACGGGTATTGCCGCGCCCGTCGTTGCGCCGCCGGAATGCGAACCGCGCGGAGCCGGTCCACGGCGCGGGCCGCGGCCGATCGCCGCGACGCCCCCTGATGCACCTCGGCGATCTCGCTGAGCTGGCGGCCGACCTTCATTGCCGGGTTCAGCGAGCTCATCGGATCCTGAAAAACGACAGCCATCGAGGTGCCCATCAGCTTGCGCAGGTCCCCGGTAATGTCGCCGCGCAGATCCCTGCCCAAAAAGTCCAGCCGCGCTGCCGTCACGATGCCCGGGTACTCGATCAGCCGACTCACCGCCAACGCAGTCAGACTCTTACCCGAGCCGGACTCGCCCACGATGCCGACCGCTTCGCCGCGGGCCAGGGTCAGATCGATGCCGCGGACCGGGGTGATCGGGCCCCGCCGGGTCGGCAGCGTCACGGTCAGCGCGCGGACGTCGAGCAGAGCACCCGGTACTGCACGTCCGCCGGCTTCCGCAACGGTGCGCTGGCTGCGGATCCGGCGAACGGTGCCGCGGCCGGTGATGGCAGCGGCCGCCGCCTCGCCGGTGAGATTGAGCGCCAACCCGGCGAGCACCACGGCGATGCCCGGCGCCAGCGCGGACAACGGGTTGGTGTAGATGTCGTTGACACCGTCGCCGAGCATGCGGCCCCAGTCGTAGGTCGGCGGCTGGACACCGATCCCCAGGAACGACAGGCTCGCGAACGCCAGCAGGGCGCCCCCGGCTGCCTGCGTGGTGTTGATCACCAGCGGCTCGGCAATGTTCGGAATGACATGCCGGAGCAGCACGCGCGCCCGGCCTACGCCAACAACCCTGGCGGCCGCGATGAAGTCGCGGCCATCGACCGCCGCCGCCAGCGTCTGGGTCAGCCGGGCGAAGGCGGGGGCGAAGGCAATGCCCAGGGCGAACATGGCGCCCACCGCGCCGACCCCGAAGATGATCGCGAAGAACAGCGCCAGCAGCAAACCCGGGAACGACACCGCGACGTTCACCCCGGCGGTGACGATTCGACCGGCCCGGCGGCCCAGGATCGTCGGCGACGCACCGATCAGCACGCCGATGCCCACTCCGATCAGGGTGGTCCCGAGCGCGAGCGTCATCGACAGCCGGGTCGCCACCAATACCCGCAGCAAGATGTCCCGGCCGAGGCTGTCGGTGCCGAACAGATGCCCGGCCCCGGGGCCTTGCGACAACGCGTTGGTGTCCGCTGTGTCGGCGGCATCACCCCAGATGATGGGTGCGAAGATCGCCAGGGCGATGATGATGACATCGACGACCAAGGCGGCTAGGCCGGTCGGACTGGTCAGCAGCGCATGCCAGGCGCTCATCCGTCGCCGCGCGCCGAGCGTTGCGTCCACCCGCAACTCATCCGCTGCGATCATTTCGCTGGGCTCGCTCATCAGGCGTCCAGGATGGTTGAGCGCGGATCGATGGTGGCCAGCACGACGTCGACCAACAGGTTGATCACCAGGACCATGCCGCCGTAGACCAGCACGATTCCCTGCATCAGCGGGTAGTCCTTGGTCAGGATAGAGGTCACCAGCGACTGCCCCAGGCCGGGCCAGGCGAAGATCGTTTCCACGATGACCGTCCCGGTGACCAGCGAAGAGAGCAACAGCCCGCCGATGGTGAGGGTGGCGGTGACCGCGTTGGGCAGCGCGTGCCGCAGGTAGATCATGCGGCCGGGCAGCCGCTTCGCCCGCGCGGTGCGCACGAAGTCCTCGCCCAGTACCGACAGGGTCTCCACCCGCACGATGCGGGACAGTGCGGCGATAGCACCGAACGACAGCGCGGCAACCGGGAGTATGTACGAGCTCGGTCCCGACTTTCCTGCGATCGGCAGCAGCTGCACCGACACCGCAAACAGATAGACCAACACCACGCCGAGCAGGAACTCGGGAATCGCGCCGATCACCACCGCCAGCGAGGTGTAGGTCAACTCGGCGCCGCGCCGCCGGCCGCCCCGGGTCAGCACCGCCATGCCCACACCCAGGGGGATCGCGACGACCACGATCGCCACGAACGCCAGCGCAGCGATCTGCAACGTGCTGGGCAGCCGATCGGCGATGGTCTGCCACACCGGAAGCCGGTTCTGCAGGGAGACCCCCAGATCACCGGTGAACAGGTGTCCGATGAAGTGGAAGTACTGCACGATCAGCGGATCGTTGAGCCCCAGATCGGCTCGCATCCGGGCAACCAGGGCCGGATCCGCAGTCAGGCCCAGGGCCGCCCGCACCGGGTCACCCGGAACCAGATGGATGATCAGGAACGAGAAGGTGACCAGTACCCAGACCGAGATCAGCAATCGGATCAACCGCCGGCGGGTGAACTGCGCCCGGGCCGACGGGTGCCGCCTGCGAATGGTTGCCGGAACCCGGGTGGCGCCCGCAACAGCGGCGCCGGGCGCATCGTGCGCTGGAGTGCTGCTCACTGATCAACCTCCTCCGTCAGCTTCGAGGTCCCCTGTGGCCCGGCTGTATCAGCGTTTGACTCACCCCTGTGTCAGTCGCAGCGAGGACCCGACGAGCTCACCACCCCTGATACTGGCTTGCGCGTTCTTCAGGTACGTCGAGGCGTAGAAGTCGTACATCTGAACGATGTCGAAGTTCTTGTACAGGCTCTCCTCGGCCTGCTGCCACAGCGGGCAGGCGGTCGCCACGGTCGCTGCCACCGCCGCCTTGGCCGCGGTGGTGGTGTACTGCGAGTTGGCAATGTGGCCGAAGTTCGTGCCAGCCGGCGGGATCTTGCCGGACGCGAACGGCACGAACTGGCTGGGCAGCGTAAGGGTGACCTGGATCCAGCCGGCGTCCCAGGCGCCGGTGGAGAAGACGATGTCGCCCAGCTGTGTGTCGGTTGCGGCCTTGAGCGTGACATCGACGCCGAGGGTCTTCCACTGTGAGGCCAGCAACTCCGCCGCCGCCGTGACGGCCTGACCGAATGCGGGCAGGTAAAGGAACGTCATCGCCAGCGGTTTCCCGGCCTTGGACCTGATGCCGTTCCCGCCCACGGCCCAGCCCGCAGCGTCCAGCAACGATTTTGCCTTCGCGACATCGAACTTCGGCAGGTTGGCGGTGACCGTGTCGGCCTGGCACGGGTTCGGCGCCAATGTGATGGCCCCCTTGGAGGGGCCGCCCTTGCCGGCGACCGCCACCTTCATGATCTGCGCGATGTCGGTGCCGGTAGCCAGGGCCTCACGGACTTTGGGATCGGCTCCCGGCCGGCCGGCCGTCTCGTTGAACCAGGTTTCGCCGGCCGGGGTGATCAGATTGATCGTCGCGAGCTTCGCCGCGTCGAGCCGCTTGGCCTCGTTGCCGGAGACGGCCGCGTAATTGACCTGCCCGGCCAGCACCAGGTTGGCCAATGTGGTCGGGTTGGCGATGACGCGGACATTCACCGAATCGGGCGTGCCCGGCTGGTCCGGGGCGGCCCCGCCTGGTCCCCAGGTGTAGCCGGCGCGCTTGGTGTAGGTGTAGTGATCACCCGGCGCTGCCTGGGACAGCACCCAGGGGCCGGTCCCGATCGTCTTGCCGGCCAACATTTTGTGATCCTTAAGTCCGGCCGCGCAGACCATTAACACTCCCGCAAGGTTCTGCAGCAGGAACGCGTCGGGCATCGGCGAGGTGACCGTGACCGTCGCGGCCCCGGCATCTGCGGTGGCCTTCACGCCCACCGGAAGAAAAAGCCCCAGCACCGGCGACTTGTTGGCCGGGTCGGCGATGTAGTTGAGGTTGTCGGCGGCGTCCTTCGCGGTGAACGGCGAGCCGTCCGAGCAGGTCACCCCCTTGGTCATGGTCAGCGTGACCGAGTTGGCGGTGCTCTTCCAACTCTTGGCCAGGCCGGATTTCACCGTGCCGTCGTCCTGGGCGTTGACCAGCGCGTCGTAAGCAAGGTCGGAGACCAACCGGGTGACGGACAACACCGTCATCGATGGGTCCAGGTTGCCTGGGTCATTGGCCACGCCCATGGTGAAGGTCCCGCCCTTGGCAGGCGGGGCACCCGTGGTCGACGACGGGGACGAGCCACCAGCCTGTGACGGGGACGAGCCACCGGCTTGGGACGAACCGCCAGCCTGCGACGCGGGCGCGCCGGCAGCGGGCGTCGACGTAGGTCCGCCCGATGAACCGTTGCCGCTCGACCCGCTGCAGGCTGACACGACGAGAAGGGCGGCTGTCGAGAGGACCGCCAAAGTGCGGGTACGTCGCATAGGACTCAACCTCCGGTTTGGGTGTTACGCAGATGATTCACAACAGCGCCGTTCGCGGGCATTGGCCGAGAGCACGGCATTGTGTCCTCACCGTCGTCGGATGCAACCATGCAGCGGTCGCCCGTCGAACGCGGTCCTACTCGGCGGTGCAGCGAGTGGGCCGTCGTGCTCATAGTCAGCTACGCGGCTCTTCAGTGGCCAGGCGTCCGCAGCAGCAGCCAGAGCACCAGGCGCTCATCGGGATCGTCCAGATTGACGCCGAAGATCTCCGTTGCCCGTCGCATCCGGTGCCGGAACGTGTTCTGGTGCAAAAACAATTGCGCGGACGCGGTGGGCACGTCACCGAAGGCGTCCAGGTAGGCGCGCAGCGTGGCCAGGTACTGCGAGCCCTTGTCCGCGTCGTAGGCGGCTATCCGGTCCAGTATTTCCATCGACAGACGCGGGTCGTTCGCGATGATCTCCTGCAGCTGCAGCAAAATGGTCCGGCTGCGCACGTCCGCGATTGCTGCCATCGCGGGAACGTCCCCGCGCTCGGCCAGTACCTGCAGCACCAGGTCCGCATCTTGCCGGGATTGCCCTATCGCGGCGAGACTGGAGGCGCTGCTGCCGATTCCCGCCCGCAGTGGAACTCGCAGCGACTCCGCGGCGCGGGACAGTACCCGGTCCACCATGGCCGGGAGTACGGTCCGGTCGGTGACCCGGGTAGGCAAAAGCGCGTAGATGGTGTCCGACAAGGTCAGACAGGCCGCCTTGCGGTGCAGGCTCTCGCAGAACACGGTGATGAGGTCTGCGATCCGGACCAGCAGCGTGCCGTCCGGATCGTCCGCCGGACCGACGATCTGGAATCCGACGACGGTCAGGTCGTGGTTTTCCATTGAGGGCAGTGCATCACCGAGCGGCCCCCGGCGGCCCAGCAGCAGCGCGCGCAACGCTGCGGCCCGGGCGGCGCGGTCCAGATCGGTCGTTGTTCGCAACTTCAGGATGTGCAGGGATGCCAGCCGCGCCGCATCAGCCAGTGCCCGTTCCGCATCAGCAGGGAAGCCCGTGTCCCCCTCGACCGCCCAGATCGACCCGATCGGCTCCTCGCCGGCCCGGATCGCCGCCCCCAGCCGGGGCCTGACACCCGCCAGCTCCACGCGTTGCACCCTCTCGCTGCGCCGCACCCGCTCGTACACGTCAGCCAACCGGAACTCCGCAGGCACCCGCCGCCCCAGAATCCCGGCCTGCCGCACCTCATCGATCGGCTGGCCGGGCACGTTGGAGTACGCCAGCACCTGCTGCTGCAGATCCTCGATCGCAATGGCCCCCCCGACCATCACCGCCACTGCGTTGGCCAGCGCGAACAGGTCGCCAGTGACCACCAAGGACAGCGATTCCTCGCCCGCGCGCCGGTCTCCGGCCACACTGGCCGAGAGCATCATGTGCAAGTGCGTCCACGGGACGCTGTCGTCCACCAGCAGCAGGGCGATGCCCGCCGATTCGGCTGCCGCGACCGCGGGGGTCGGTTCGCCGCCGTAGGCCTTGATCACTACGGCGGCCAGTCCGCCGTCGGAGGCGGCCCGGATCGCCTGTGCTGTGGACGTCGACGTGGGCCGGCAGCCGACCGCCAGCAGCAACGATCCCGCCGCCGCGGTCACGCCCTCGGCCGCGTCCAGCAGGACTGGCGCTCCGGCGGGGACGTCCGGGCCGTTGGGCAGGCAGAGTGCCTGCAGCACCAGCGGTCCCGCCGCTGCTATGACCGATTGCAGGGTGCTGCCGCCGCCGATGATCATGGACTCGAGCCAATCACAACGACGAGTGAAATGCCGGTAACCCCCTTGCGCTCATCACGTGTCGAGCGGCAGCCACTCCCGGGAGACCGTTACCGCGGCCAGCGCATCCGGATCGACCTCCACCCCCAGTCCGGGGCCGGTCGGGACCGCGATGTGACCGTCCTGGATGCGCAACGGTTCGGTGACGATGTCCTGCCGGTAGAAGCGGCCCGATGCCGAGGTATCCCCGGTCAGGGTGAATCCGGGAAGTGCGGCCAGGGCCACGTTCGCTGCCCGGCCCAGCCCGGTTTCCAGCATCCCGCCGCACCAGACCGGCACGCCGTACGCGGCGCACACGTCGTGCACCCGGCGCGCCTCCAGGTACCCGCCGACCCGACCGGCCTTGATGTTCACCACCGAGCAGGCACCGAGCCGGATCGCGTCGGCTGCCACCTTGGCCGAGGTGATCGACTCGTCCAGGCAGATCGGCGTCGCGACCCGCCGGGCCAGTTCGGCGTGCTGGGTGAGGTCCTCGTCCTCCAACGGCTGCTCGATCAGCAACAGGCCGAACTCGTCCAGTAGCGCCAGATGGCGCGCGTCGGCCAGCGTGTACGCAGTGTTGGCGTCCACCTGCAACGGGATGTCGCCGAATCGTTCCCGCACCGCACGGACGGGTTCGAGGTCCCAGCCGGGCTTGATCTTCAGCTTGATTCGGACGTAGCCGTCGTCCAGGTAGCCGTCGACGGTCTCCAGCAACGCCGATATCGACGGCTGGATACCTACGCTCACCCCGGAAGGCACCGTTGTGTGTACCGAGCCGAGGTAGGCGCTCAGCGGCATTCCGACGGTGCGCAGTTCGGCGTCCAGCACCGCCATCTCGAGCGCGGCCTTGGCCATCCGGTGACCTTTGAACGGCGTCAGTCGGTGAGCGACGGTGCCGGCGCGGACATCGCCGGCGGCGGCCAGCGCGGGAACGAGGAAGTCGCGCAGTACCAGCGCGGCCGCGGCGTTGAACTCCGGGGAGTACAGCGGGTCCGCCATGGATACGCATTCGCCCCAGCCTTCCTGGTCGTCCAGCAGTACCCGAACCAGCAGTAGATCCCGCTCGAGTTGGGTGCTGAAGGATGTCTGGAAGGGAGCGACCAGCGGCACCCGCAGGTGCAGCAGTTCCGCGCCCGTCAATTTCATCCTGGATCCTTCCGCCTGGCCACGTAGGCCTTGTCCTGGTTGAGCCCCACGATCACCAGACCGCTGTCGAACGCCTCGGTCATGGCCCTGCGCAGCGCCGCCCGCCACCGGGTGGCCAGCGCCGGATCGACGCGGCGCACCGCGTCGATATCGTCGGGGACCTTGATCAGCCGCACCCCGTCCGAACCGGGTCGCAGCACGGGTTCACCGCCGGAACCGGACTGCAGCACCGTCACGGCGTTCGCGCCGGTGGGCAGGTAGGCGCCGGGAACGGGCTGGGACAGATCCCACTCCACCAACAGCCGGTCACTGACGTCGCCGGCGTTGATCTGGTCGGTCATCACCCCGTAGAAGTCGGCGAGGTAGCGCACCGCGTCCGCGCCGAGCTTGACCAGATTGAAGTAGGCGTTGCGGCGGATCAACGGATCGAACGTCCACACGATCGATGTGATCCCGTTGGCCAGGGCCCACGCCCGCTGGTGCAGCTTGAGCAGATATCCGATCGCGTGCCCCTGGTGCGACGGAAGCACGCCCGCGATGTGCGAGTGCAGTGAGCCATGGTTGGTGCGGAACGCGCACGCCACCCCGACGATCTGATCCCCATCAAAGGCGGCGCCCACATAATTGCCGGTGAACGCGAACGCACGCAACATCTCCGGCGGAAGCGGAACACCGTCCGCGTGGCCCCAGACTTGTTGCAACACTGCGGCTGCGACGTGCTGCTCGGTTGGCGTGGTCAGCGACTGCACCCGCACACCGGCCGCCGCGGCCAAGTCCCCCGCCAAACGGGCAGCCGATTCGACCGCCGCGGCGGCCGGGTCGGTGTCATCGACGGTCACCCCAGGGCCGCCAGTCGGTTTGCTGCTCACAGGATCAAGCGTGCCGTCACCGCACGTCGAGCACATCGTCGCTCCAACCGATGAGGCCGCGGCCGTTTGGTCCGCTGCCACTATGGCCGGTGCGCCGGGTCAGGAGCACACCCCGATCGATCTCCATCACTTCCGACGGATCTCCGGCCTTAACGAGCGCCGAAGCACACTGAGTCGATCAACGCCGCCAGTAGCGCAGCACGGTCGGGCATCGCCGACACACTGGCCCATTCGCCCTCCGCGTGGGCGTGGTCGCCGACGGCGCCCAGCCCGTCCAGTGTCGGTGTTCCAACCCCCGCCGTGAAGTTTCCATCCGACGCGCCGCCGACCGCGGCGGACTCCGGTGAGGGCAGCCCTAGCTGCGCGGCCAGCCGGGCGGCCAGCCCGAACAGCTCCGAGGATGCGGACGCTGGCAGCGGCGGCCGGTTGACCCCACCTTCGACAGCCAGTCGGGATCCCTCAAGAACGGCGGACAGTGAACGGATCGCCGCGTCGACCCGGTGCTGCTCGGCCTCGCTGGCGGCACGGACGTCGATCGAGAGCTCGGCGGCATCCGGGACCGTGTTGACGGTACGGCCGCTGTGCAGCACGGTGGGTGTCACGGTGGTGCCGACCTCCGGCCGGCCCAAGGCGTTGATCGCCAGCACCTGATGCGCGGCCTCCACCGTCGTGTTGATCCCCGCTCCGGGCGCCAAACCGGCGTGGGATGCCCTGCCGTGCAATCGGATTCGATAGATCGACGTACCTTTCCGGACGGTTTTGAGCGCGCCGGCGGCGCTGGCCTCCAGCACGAACGCAGCTTGGGCACCACGGGCCTCGTCCTCGATCAGCTGACGGGAGGTCGGTGAGCCGAGTTCCTCGTCGCTGGTCACCAGGACCGTGACACCGGTCAGGTCGTCCAGCACGGACAGGGCGTAAAACATCTGTACCAGGCCCGCCTTCATGTCGAAGACGCCGGGGCCGGTGGCCCGGTCGCCGATGACGGCGAACGGCCAGCGAGCGAGCGTACCCATCGGCCAGACGGTGTCGCAGTGCCCGACCAGCAGCACCCGGGTAGGGCCGCCGCAGCGCCACACCAGGTGTCGCCGACCCTGTACCTCCACCGCCTCAGGTCGCATTCCTATCAATGAGGCGCCCCACTCGCCGACCAACTCGGCACACGCCCGAGTCGCTGCGACGTCCTCGGACGCGGACTCACAGCACACCAGCGTGCCGACATCGTCGACCATCGGGTCCCGCAGGGCACGCAACCTGGGCAGCAGATCGGGGGGCGCAGCGCTCATGATGCTCCACGCTATTGGTGACGGGGCCGGCCGGCATGGTCGGACGCCACAAAAACCCGTCTCCGGCGTCGGACCCCGGCACAGCCGGCCCACACCGCACCTGCCAAGTAACCAGCGTGGACGGCGGTTCGGGTCACCTGGAGACCGGCAACGGGCCGCGGGCACCGCGCCGACGGCGTTGCCAAGCTTCACCCTCATCGGCGAGATCTCCGGCTCTGATCGCTTCTACAGCAACGACACCGCCACACCGGTTGTCATGCACGACAGCGTGGTCAACGTGCCAACCGGGCCAGGGTTGTGCAATGAACCAATCCGACGTCGAACGGGAGCCTGAACATGCGGGAGCCATTCCGTTGACATATCGAGGAAATCGCCGGCGTCGCTACCCTAAATCAGTTCATCCGCGGCGACCACGGCTATCCGCGGGCGCAGCAACAGATGACCGCCGAAGTCAATGCCGCCATCCTCTCATTAGGTGGGTGTCGCGCAGCGCCGTGTCCGATTTATCCAGTATCTCTGGTTCGCTGGCGTCGATGAACGGGTCGACCCAGCAATTGTCCTTGGTAAGACTGCCGGACTTTCTAACAGCTTTCCGATCGGCGGGCGGGTCGCAAGGGTCTTCCACCGTTGCCCGATGCCGAGAACTCCGGGATGTAGCTGATGATCGGGTTGGCCAGCGACAGTGCGCCCGCTGCCAGGCAACCAACACGGCGCAGGGTACGAACGCCCTCGGTAATCGAAGCGATCGGAAAGCTGGTATCGGTGTCCGGCGGCAGTCCATGGTGGGGCCACACCGAATCGGGGTGAGCGTTGGGGTGACGACGCTCAGACAGGTTCGCCGCGGACCGGGCGGCCGGGCATCGCGTCGGGCTGCAGCTCGCCGCCGCGGACCACGACGGTGCCGCCCACCAGCAGTTGACGAACTCCGACGGAGGGCCGGACCGGGTCCAGATATGTTGCTGTGTCGCTGATTCTGGCCGGATCGAGCACCACGATGTCGGCGTCGGAGCCGGCCGACAGCCGGCCCTTGCCCCGCATCGCCGGCGACACGTCATCCAGCACCCGAGCCGGCAGGTACGCGCAACGCCGGAACGCCTCCAGCCAGCTCCAGCTGCCAGTCTCCACGACCATCCGGCGCACCGACTTGGCGAAGGTGCCTGCGGTCCGCGGGTGGGTGCGGCCACCGGGCGGAAGCGGCCACTCGGTGCTGTCGTGGGTGCCGTCCGGCCAGTACACCGGCATTGCGTCGCTGGCCACGATGGAATCCGGGAAGGCAAGTGCGCGCTCCAGCAGGGCCCGGTCGGCGGCGTCCCGCTCGTCCAGGAACTCCACGATGCAGGCGGCGCCGGGATCGGTGGCGCGGACCTCACGCAACCGGGCCTTGTCGGCCAGCCGTTCACCAGTACCGACCAACACGATGTTCTGCGGGCCGACCCCCCACGCCGACAACCGGGCGGGGTCCAAGAAATAGGCTCCGACAGCGGTGCTCCCGGCGCCGTACGGGTAAGCCTCAACGGTTACCCGTGAGCCGGCGGCCCGCGATCGTTCCAGCGTCGCGAGCACCCGATCCAGGTGGCGGCGCGAGGTGCTGTTGACGTGGCAATGATGCATGGCCGCACCGGTTTGGGCGGCCGCGGCGACAATCTCGTCCACGCCGTCGATCGGCGTCGACGGATCGCTCTCGACGAGCTCGCGCACGTGGGTGAAGGTCGGGGCTCCGGCATTGGCGGCCAACTGAGCAACGGCGAGGTACTCCGCGGGCTCGGTACGCGGTGCGTAACCCATCAGCACCCCTACACCGAGCGCCCCTGCCGCCAGTTCGTCCTCCAGCAGACCGAGCCACTGGGCCAACTCGTGTTGGCTGGAACTGCGTTGCCACCGGCCGTCGCCGAGCAGCCCCAGCACCGTCCCGAGGTTGGCGTCCGGCTGGATACCGGCCAGCACCTGCGCCCTGGCTGCGGCCCAGGAAGCTGAGAAGCCGAAGTTCAGCGGACGACCCTGCACTTCTGCCTCGGCGTAGCCCCGGTCGAGCGGCATCAGGCCGGCCTCCAGATCCAACGCCGTCGTCACCCCGTCCAGCGCCTGTAGCCGCTGACCGGCGATCGAGTGCACATGGCTGTGCAGGTCGACAAATCCTGGCCCGACGATCCACCCGGACACATCCACCACCGTCGCGTCGTCGGGAACCGCCAGGTTTGCACCTACAGCGGCGACCGACGGGCCGTCGACCAACACGTCGGCCCGAGCGTCGTAGCCCGAAGCCGGATCGATGACACGACCGCCTTGCAGCAACACCGACACGGGTGTCCTCCTCGCTCTTACCTCGCGATCCATGCTGGCACGCGCCCACCGGCCGTAGGTCGTCGGCGGATCCAAAGACCGGCGCGAAGAATGGTGCTGCGGCACCACCATGACCGCGCGGCGGCCCGCCACAACGGGGTCACCGACAGGGCCATCGGCACCGTCGGCTCGCGACGCTGGCTGCCCGCCTTCGGCTGCCAGGCTCGGCACTCGGCATTCTGCGACAGGGCACCGACGAAGTGATGGCGGCCCCGAGCGGTGTGCTCAACGTCGATATCGCGCTCGCCACCACGACGATTCGATGTTCCAGATCAGCTATCACAAAGGTGGACAACATGCAGGTGATGCAGCTGGTCATGAAGGCTTGATCAACTTCGACGCGCCGATCGTCGAGGGTGCTGCCGAAGCGGCAGCTGTCCAATCAGCAGGTCGCCGGTCGGGTGACGATGCGGCATCGGTTGACGCACCACCCTGCGATCGGGCCTGGTGTGGCCACCGCCAATCTCCTCAGTGCCTCGCCACACCTCGATCCGTCGGCTAGTCGGTAGGCGCAGCGGGGTCAGCGCCTTACGGGTGGGAGCCGGGCCGCGAGCCCGGCGACGAGCACCTCGGCGAGGGTCGCGACGACATCGAGGTCCGCGACGTCGTCCGTGAGCCGGTGCAACTCGGGGAACTCCCGCGCGGGCAGCGCGCCGAGATCGGTCGCCAGGTCGCCCCCGGAGGCGGCGTAGGCCTGCTCGACGCAGCAACCGAGCGCGGCCAGCGCCACGCTCTTCACCGCTGCGTACGCGGCCCCGGTGTCCAGGCCGGCGCAGCGGAAGGCGGCCATCCCTACCTCGAAGGTGGCGGCTGCGCGCGGGCCCTGCACCGGCCGGCGCAGGAGCACCGCGAACGCCCCCGGGTGCTCGCGGGCGAGGCGGGCCACCGCGGCGACGAAGAACCGCACCCACTGTTCCCAGGGCAGCTCCTCGAGCGGGAGGTCGACGCTGCCCAGCAGCTGCTCAATCAGCCCATCCAGCAGCGCCTCCTTGGTCTCGACATGGTTGTACAGCGACGTCACGTGGACCCCGAGCTCCCCGGCGATCCGTCGCAGGCTGGCCGCCTCTAGCCCGTCGCGGTCGGCGACCAGCACCGCGCAGCTCAGGATCCGCTCCCGATTGAGGGGCTGCTGCATCGCGAAACCGGCCACTTGACCAGCCTACCTGACCGACCTACGGTGTAGGTTCGTGACCTACACCATAGGTCTGATCACCGGAGGCACCATGAGCCAGAGTGAGCTGCAGTTGAAGCTGGACGAGCTGCGGGAGGAGCTCCAGGTTCCGGGAGTCGCCGTGGGCGTTCTCCACAAGGGTCGGGAAGAGTACGCGTTCGCCGGCGTGACCAGCGTGGAGAACCCCCTGCCGGTCGATGAGGACACGCTGTTCCAGTTCGGCTCGACCGGCAAGACATACACGGCGACCGCGATCATGCGGCTCGTCGAGCGCGGCGAGGTCGACCTCGACGCCCCGGTCCGCACCTACGTCCCCGAGCTCCAGCTCAAGGACGAGGACGTCGCCCGGGAGGTGACCGTGCTGCAGCTGCTCAACCACACCGCAGGCTGGGACGGCGACCTCATGGAGGACATGGGCAACGGCGACGACGCCCTCTCCCGCTACGTCACCCGGATGGCCACCATCGAGCAGGTCACGCCACTCGGGGCCACCGTGTCGTACAACAACGCCTCGCTGTCGCTCGCCGGGCGGCTGATCGAGAAGGTCACCGGCACGACGTACGAGCAGGCCATCGGTGACCTGGTGCTGGGGCCGCTCGGCATGACCAGCACGTGGTTCTTCCCCGACGACGTGATGACCCGGCGCTTCTGCGTCGGCCACGAGCGGCACAAGGACGGCCGCACGACCATCGCCCGGCCATGGGCGATCCCGCGCGGCAACAACCCCGCCGGCGGCATGAGCGCACCGGCCCGCGACCAGATCGCCTGGGCGCGCTTCCACCTCAGCGACGGAACCGCGGCCGACGGCGCCCGGGTGCTCAGCACCGACACGCTGCGGCGGATGCAGCAGCCCACCGTCGAGATGCCCGGCAGCGCGCTCGGCGACGCCGTCGGCATCAGCTGGCTTCTCGCCGACCTCGGCGGCGTCCGGGTGGTCAAGCACGGCGGCACCACCAACGGGCAGCACAGCGAGCTACAGCTGGTGCCGGAACGCGGTTTCGCGGTGACCTCGCTGACCAACTCCGGGCCCAACGGCCCGAAGCTCAACGACCGGGTCGTCCGGTGGGCGCTGGAGCACTACCTGGGCGTCCGGGTCGAGGACCCCCAGCCCGTGCGGCTGCCCGGGGAGCAGCTGGCGCCCTACACCGGTCGGTACGAGACGATCGCCGTCGTCATCGAGGTGACCGCCACCGACGGGCGGCTGTCCGCGGCGATCACGGTGAAGCCGGACGCGGCCGCCGCACTGCGGAAGCACGGCGAGGAGGTCCCCGAGCAACCCCCGATCGTGATGGCCCTGCTCGGCCAGGACGGCGACGCGTACATCGTCGACGAGGGCGACGCCAAGGGCATGCGGGGGTACTTCACACGGATCGGCGGGAGCGTGGCCGGGCTGCACCTCGGCGGCCGGCTCGCCACCCGCACCTCGGCACCGAGCGCCTGAGAGCCGCCGGAGGTTGCGGACGGTCAGAAGACGCGGCGCGGCGGCGGGACGAGTACGCGTCGCGTCGAATCGCTGCAGGTCAGCGGGATCAGTCGACGTTTCAGCCCGGAACAGGTGATCAGTCGCCCCAGTCAAATAAGGTGAACAGAACGCGTTAAATAGTTCGAACAGTGACAGCCCAGGCAGCGGGCGTCGGCGTGGGGGATGTCCAGGTCGTCGGAGCCGGCAGCATCGTCGTCGTCGATGTCATCGATCTGCTGGAGTTCGCCAGAATTCATCTGGCCGGCAGGAAGCCCCGCAGAGTATGGAGCAACTTGACAACGATTCAATGCAACGTCCTCGGAGCCGTCACCGTGCTCAACGCGCCTGAACCTGGATCCACTGCGTAGATAGTCGATGAATGGTGTGGCGAATAGGGGCGGATGGCCGCTGATCTGGGAAAATGGTGAGTGTCTAAATCTCCAGAACCCACAACAGAAAGCCATCCGCCA